>JAABUW010003840.1_pt1 | contig 20951 bp, 18 predicted proteins | sample 5560081 | NCBI WGS metagenome assembly JAABUW01 (sample SAMN10711882, study PRJNA513363) | rock metagenome | isolation source: Antarctica rocks | place: Antarctica: Victoria Land, Knobhead sud
CGCCACGAGCCCCCACCACACGAGACTGTGTCCGCCGGGTTGCGGGATGACGAGCGGCGCAGCGGCGGTTGCCGGCGGGGGTATGGGGGCGGGCTGGACACCTTCCGGCGATGGCGCGGGGTCAGACGTGCCTCCTCTCCCAGCCTGGGCGGAGTCCGGGGCGGTGGGTGTCGAGCCGACCGCAGCAGCGAGGGGCACGGCGTTGCCGGCGAAGGCGAACGGGCCGCTGCGCCCGGAGACTGAACGCGTCACTTGACCGGCGGACACAACGGTCGGAGCCGTCGGCACCACCTCGGGAACGGCGCCTGGAGACGGCGCCGACGATCCCGGTGTGACCGACGGAGTCGGCGCCGGACAGGGGCCGGGCGACGAGGGCAGCGGGGTCGGCGGAGGCTGGGACGTCGGACTGGCGATCGGACGGAGCGTGGCAGACCGGCTGGCCGTAGGGACAGGTGCCGGGCTCAGGCACGGGGTGGGGCTCGCCGTCGGGCTGGGACTGGGACTGGGAGTCGCGGTCGGGCTCGGGCTCGCCGTCGGGCTGGGACTGGGACTGGGACTGGGAGTCGCGGTCGGGCTCGGGCTCGCCGTCGGGCTGGGAGTAGGACTGGGACTAGGAGTCGCGGTCGGGCTCGGGCTGGGGCTCGCCGTCGGGCTGGGAGTAGGACTGGGACTAGGAGTCGCGGTCGGGCTCGGGCTGGGGCTCGCCGACGGACTAGGGCTTGCCGACGGGCTCGTCGTGGGGCTGGCGGTGGGGCTCAGGTTCGGGGTGCCCGCGAGGCACGGCGCCGACATCCCAGCCGACGGTAGCGCCGGGGTAACAGACGCTGTCCGATCGGCAGCGGCAACGCCAGCCGATGAACTCGGGCACAAATTGGCACCGGCCAGTGCCGGCAATAATGCGTACGCTCCCGCGGTGTTGGCGACGAACAACGCGCCGGCGCTGAGACTCAGCCCGACCAGAGCGGAGCGCAGCGCCTTCAATCGGCTCAGCGGACCCTCCTCGCGTTGGGCCCGACCGATGCCGGGGTGAAGTGGCGAGCGGCAGAGTACCCGTCCGCGACAGGATGCGTCCGTGCGCGAGCAGCGGTTCCCGAGGTGCCAAGCGAACAGGTCAGACCCCGGTCATGACCGCTGACCTCCGGGACGTCGCAGCCGCGGCGCAAACGGTCATCGACCGGGAGAAAGCCGACAGCCGTTATGCGCACACCACCCCACCTTCATCTGCGAGTTGCCGGCACGGTGGTCATCGACCGGCACCTAATGGCAGGCCCGGTCGTGGCCGACATCTTCTCCGTCACAAAGAGCGTGCTGGCGACCGTGCTCGGCCTGGCGGCAATCCAGGTTCGGCATCCCTGGCTGGACCGGCCGGTCGCCGTCGGTCGTGGCTGGGGCGAGCCCGTCGCCGCACTCGATACCGCGCCGCTGCGGCAACCTCGGTGCTCGCCATGCGCCGTGTCCTCCCCGGCGACTCGCGATAGCTGCTGAAGCTGGTCACGCAGCTCGAGGCCCTGGCGGCCTGCTCACGTCCCGCTCGGTCGATCGACCTGGCGGCGAACGTCGTCATCCCCGTGCGACAGGCTGGAGCAGGACGCCGTCGGTAGCGGCCTCCAGACGATCGGCAGGGTCGCGAAGAGTCGCGACGGCGAGCAGCTGGTCTCAGTAGGCTCCCCCCGTGATTGCAGGCGAGTTGAAGTCCAAGATCGACCGTGTCTGGGATGCCTTCTGGTCCGGCGGGATCTCCAACCCGCTCGAGGTCATGGAGCAGATCACCTACCTGCTGTTCATCCGCCGGCTCGACGACCTGCACACCGCCGCGGAGAACAAGGCCAACCGCCTCGGCCAGCCGATCGAGAAGGCGGTCTACCGCAAGAGCGAGGACCAGCTGCGCTGGTCACGGCTGAAGAACGCCGACCCCGCGCTGATGTTCCAGACCGTCGGCGAGCAGGTCTTCCCATTCCTGCGCAGCCTCGGTGTGGACGGCTCGACGTACTCCCAGCACATGAAGGACGCCCGCTTTACCATCCCGACGCCCGCGCTGCTGTCCCGTGTCGTGGACATGCTCGACGACATCCCCATGCAGGATCGCGACACCAAGGGCGACCTCTACGAGTACATGCTCAGCAAGATCGCTACGGCGGGTCAGAACGGTCAGTTCCGCACCCCCCGGCACATCATCAACCTAATGGTCGAAATGACCGCTCCAGGCCCGAAGGACGAGATCTGCGACCCCGCATGCGGTACCGCGGGTTTCCTCGTCGCCGCTGGCGAGCACGTACGGCGTGAGCACCCGACCGTCCTGCTGGACGCCGAGCAGGGCAAGCATTTCCACCACAGCATGTTTCACGGCTTCGACTTCGACGGCACAATGCTGCGGATCGGCAGCATGAACATGCTCCTGCACGGCGTCGAGAACCCTGACATCCGCTACCGCGACTCCCTGGCTGAGAGCCTCAGCGGCGAGGAGGAGCTCTACTCCCTGATCCTGGCCAACCCGCCGTTCGCCGGCAGTCTGGACTACGAGAGCACGTCCAAGGCCCTGCAGCGGGTCGTCAAGACCAAGAAGACCGAGCTGCTGTTCCTGGCGCTGTTCCTCAAGCTGCTCAAGCCGGGCGGCCGGGCCGCCGTCATCGTTCCTGACGGTGTCCTATTCGGCTCGTCGAAGGCACACAAGGAACTGCGCCGGATCCTCGTCGAGGACCAAAAGCTCGACGGCGTCGTGAAGCTCCCCGGCGGTGTCTTCAAGCCGTACGCCGGGGTGTCGACGGCCATCCTGTTCTTCAGCAAGACCAACAGCGGCGGCACCGAACACGTCTGGTTCTACGAGGTCACCGCCGACGGCTGGAGCCTCGACGACAAGCGCACGCCGCTCTTGGCCGAGGACAAGCTCGGTCCGCTTCCTACTGTGGCACTGGACGAGGCTGAGCACGAGAAGAACAACCTGCCTGATGCGTTGGCCCGGTGGGGTTCGCGTGACGGGGACGAGCGAGAGCGCTCGCGGACGGCCCAGAGCTTCTGCGTGCCGAAGTCCGAGATCGCCGAGAAGGGCTACGACCTCTCACTGAACCGGTACAAGGAGGTCGTACACGACGAGGTGGAACACCGAGCGCCGCTCGACATCCTCTCCGAGCTGGAGTCGCTGGAGTCCGAGATCCAGCAGGGCCTCTCGGACCTCAAGGCGATGCTGGGATGAGTCGAGGCGGGCGACGTCGCCACCGCAGTGGTGCAAGCCTTGAACGACTCGCCGAACTCACTGGCTTGGCCCGACGACGCAGCCATCGGTGAGGCGTTCGCCACGACGAGCTACTACGGAAACTTCACGCAGGAGCGCATTCGGCTCCCGCTCGGTTCTATCGACGCGCAGGTGCGGATCGAGAACAAGAAGACGGAGCCGGCGGTCTTCGACTACGGACGCTGCAGATCGAGCACCTCATGCCCAGGTCCTGGCCGGAGCACTGGCCGCTTTCGAGTGCCGCGAGTCTGGGTGAGGCTGACCGAGCCCTTGCTGCGGCGGAACGTCATGCTGTCGTGCACCGGAGGGGCAATCTGACGCTTGTCACGTCCACCTTCAACCAGGCCGTGTCGAACGGGGCGTGGACGCTCAAGAGGCCAGAGTTGGCAGCGCAGTCTGCGTTGCAGCTGAACGGTCCCGTCGCTGGCCAGCACACGTGGGACGAGGCCACCATAGCTGCCAGGGCCGCCGGTCTGGCAGCCGTGGCCTGTCGCGTCTGGCCCCACGCTGCAGCCCTTCGCCCTATTCACCCCGACCATGGCGGGCCTGTGAATGCTCCTGGCGATTCCGCCTGATGCAGAACATGAACGCCTACGACGTGAAGGCTTGGGAGGACATCCAGAGGAGGAAGTCCAAGCCACCCGGACGACGGCGGGTTCGAAACGCCGTGCCCTCGACAGTCAGGGACACGGCCAGCGAGGCCACGAACTCGGCGAGAGTCACGTTGCAGTCCGCGCCTGGCGCGCACCGCTTTCAGGAAGTTTTCCTGCACTCTCTGAGCGGCGTCGTCGACCTGACGTCAAGGTTGTCCGCGGCCAGTGTCCGCGACCAGGCGATCATCAGGTCGTACGTGAAGGGCGGTCATGACGTGACAGTGCTGGAGGACATCTACAAGCTGAGTCTGCAAGCGGTCGACCGGATCAGGCCCGAGCATCTCGACCTTGGATACCTGATCGCCGCGGGCGCCGGCGCTAGCTTCGCCGTCTCGGGCGGCGAGCTTGCGGCAGCAGGCGGAGGGATCTTCGGTGCAGGCGCTGCTGCCGCTCCCGGCGCTACTGTTGTCGTCGGCGCCATGGCTGCTGATGCAGCAGCGTTGGTGATCGCCTCGCAGCGGGCTGTTGCGCACGTTGCCGCCTTCTACGGGGTACGACGTCTCCCGAACCGACGAGGCGCTGTACGCCCTCGGGGTAATGGGCGTGGGGATGGCCAGCGAGGCTGGCAAGCCCTACACCTACGCGGAGCTCAACAAGCTCGTCCAGAGCCTCGCTCGCAAGCAGACCTGGGAAGAGCTGAATAGGAACGCCGTAACGAAGGTTGTCACCCGCGTGTACGAGCGCTTGGGGTTCAGACTCACGCAACGCAGGCTGGGACAGGCCGTGCCGATCCTCGGCATTGTGATCGGCGCAGGCTTGAACGTCCGACTTCTGGCTGAGGTCGTCAACAGTGCGAACCTGGTGTACCGAAAGCGATTCCTCATCGAGAAGTACGGCCTTGTCAACGAGGCCATCGAACTCAACGCCGAGGACTGCGAGAACGTCGTGGCCGTCGCCGAGATCCTCCAAGCAGAGGTAGCCGGCACCGAAAGCCTGGACGCGATCGTCTTGGAGGAGGAAAACCGATCGGGGACTTGACCGCCTGCCGGACATCGGGGCTGTAGAAGCACCGGATCGTGGCGCCATCTTGGTTGCCTCGTGCCGAGATTCGCCCACATTCGCCAGGGTCCGCCGAAGCGGCCAAACTGCCCCTGACCGGCGGTTATGGACATCGGCGGACACCCGTGATCATGACCGGCCCTCACTCATAATCCGTCGGTCGTGATTTCGAGCCCCACCCGCCCCACCGTATACGCGCAGGTCAGGGGGCTGCAGGTGACTCTGGAGGTGGCGTTGTATCGCCTTGTACCGCCCGGTACGGCAGAAACTTCCAACGGTGCAGTAGAAGTTCTAACGGTTCGGAGCCGATCGCCCGGACGGCACGGCACCAAGCAGCTCCCAGCCTCATAGGCCAGCCCCGATCGGCACGTCACCCAGCGGACTACGTCTCCGCTGGGCGGTCACCCCGACATTCCCGGCGGCGACATATCGGGTGCCACATGTTCTAGACTCGAGGGGCTTTCAGGGCGGGCCGCGCCCGCCTAGCCTCTTTTCAGCCGTCTGAGGTGGTGTGAACGGCCAGATGCCGGCAAGGTGCGGCCACTTTCAGTCGTTGCCTCTCTCGGATATCTGACGAGGCGCCCAGGCGAAACAGCGAGGCGCTCAGGTCTCCGCAAGCGTCTATGCGGACCTGCCAGCGTGTGACGGCGGAGCGCGCGGCCGGGCCTCGGCCGCAGCCGTCCGCCGCGTCTGCGCTGATCTGCTTGCCCCCCGCGTCCAGGCAATCACCGACGAAGGCGTCCGGCACCTGCCGGGCGAGTCGGTCTTGGGCCAATCGCGCTATCGAAGGCCTACCCAGCTTACGAAGGGCTAGCCGCGGGGTGGTCGGAAGAGCGGGCGCGCTGAATCTCAGGGTTAAGTGTGGGGTGTCCGACCGCTGCGGCGACCACCGGCCCCTGACAGGCTCTTCCTCAACTGTCACCGCTCAGCGAGACGACCCGCAGCTTTCGCCAGACAAAGCGGCCCGCGCGGCACCAACAAAGTGAGGTATCCCGCATGCGACTCATGATTGCCGGGGCGGCAGTGCTGCTCGCCACCGGCGCCGTGGTAGCCGCCTCGCCGGCGCAGGCGGCTCCGACCGAGTCGGCCCAGTCGATCGCCGGTCCCACGACGATGTCAATGCACCAGGATCGGGGTCACCATCGGTACGGCGGGATGGCAACCTCTGTGCCAGCGGCACAGCGCCGGCGGTCGGTAGGTGCACCTTCGCTCAAGGTGGGCCTGAGCCCCTCTGGTATCGGCATTAACCACCGGACGGGCACCGTCTACGTGGCCGACGCCACGGGACTATCGCTGTTCAACGGTAGAACCTGTAACTCCGCGGTGGTGACCGGCTGTCGCCGGATCGCAACGGCCCGGGCGGGGAGCTACAACATCGGCATCGCGGTCGATGAGGCGACGAACACCGTCTATGTCGCGAGCAACGGCGACAACGCCGTGTCGATCGTCGACGGGGCGCGCTGCAACGCCCACACCACGGCCGGCTGCCGGGATCGACCGGCTCGGGTCCTGGTCGGCACCGCCCCCAGCCATCTGGCCCTCGACCGAGCTCACCACACGCCGTACGTTACCAACGAAGGCGCCGACAGCCCAGGACACACGCTGTCCATGGTCGACACGGCCCGGTGCAACGCCCGGGCCACGATCGGCTGTGTGCGGCGGCCGCGTACCGCTCGGGTCGGTCAGGGGCCGGACGGGGTGGCCGTCGACCCGTCGGCGCACACCGTCTATGTCTCCAACGGGGTGGACAGCACGGTCTCGGTGTTGGACACCGCGGTCTGCAATGCCGGACGGAGCGACGGCTGCGGCCGTCCGGCGTACTCCTTCGCGCTGGGCGCCAGCCCGGTCGGCTCGGCAGTGGATTCGCCCCATCACACCCTCTACATCCCCGGGCGGGTCGATGGCCGGCCCCTGGGCACGCTGTCGGTGATCGACACGTCGGCCTGCAACGCCGGCCACCACCGCGGCTGTCGGCACCGGCCGGTGACCGCCCGGGTCGGCAGCGCGCCGATCGACGTGGCGTACAACCCGCTGACCCGACGGGTGTACGTCGTCAACCAGGAAGACAGCGACGTCTCGGTCGTCGACGGCTCCCGCTGCAACGCGACCCGGACCGGCGGCTGCGACCAGCAGGCGCCCACCATGGGCATCGGCTTCGACGGGGGCGCGGTCGCCGTCGATCCGGCCACCGACACGGTGTACGCCTCCGCCCAGACCGAGGGAACCGTCACGGTGCTAGCCGGTGCCGCCTGCTACTCAGGCCACACGACCGGCTGCCGGCACCCCGCACCCACCACCCCGACCGGGCTCGGCCCGGCCGCACTGGACGTCAACCACCGCACTGGCACGCTCTACGTCCCCGACCAGGAGGCCAACACCGTCTCAGTGGTGGACGCCGCTGCCTGCAATGCCGCGCACCTGGTCGGCTGTCGGCGGCACTGGCCGACCATCGCCGTCGGGGAGTTTCCCCGGTCGGTGGCCGTCGACGAGCCGACGAACACCGTCTACACCGCCAACTACGTCGGCAACTCCGTCTCCGTCATCGACGGCAGCTCGTGCGACGCCGGCACCGCCGCCGGCTGCGGCCAATCACCAGCCACCGTGGCGGTGCCCGGCGGGCCGATCACCGTCGTGATCGACCCGGCCACCCGGACCCTATACGTGGCAAGTGTCGACGCCGGCACCGTCTCGGTCATCGACCTGCGCACCTGCAACGCCCGGGTCCATAAAGGATGCGGGCGTACGCCCGCCATCGTCCATGTCGGCAGCGAACCGGCCGGCATCCTCGTCGACCGCAGTGTCCGCACCGTCTACGTCACCAACCGGGTCGACAACACGGTGTCCCTGATCGACGAAACGACCTGCAATTCCCGCACCACGTCGAGCTGCTCGACGACACCGCGCACCGTGCGGGTGGGCGCACTACCCCGCTTTATGGCGGTGGACCACGCCACCTCCACCCTCTACATCTCCAATCACGACGACTCGACATTGTCGATGCTGGACATCAGGTCGTGCAATGCACACGTGCGGTGGGGGTGCCGGTCAACACTACCCACAGTGCCGGTCGGCTATTACCCGTACGGCGTGGTCGTCGACCAAGCCACCCACGTTGTCTACGTCGGAAATGTCGGCGACTCCACCGTCTCCCACTTCAACGGCGCGCGCTGCAACGCCCGGGTGAGGACGGGCTGCTCACGGCCCGCGCCCGCGGTGCAGACCGGTGGCTGGCCGACGAACCTGCTCATCGACAAGTCCCACAGCACGCTCTATGTTTCGCAGAATGTCGACGCCACCGTCTCGGTCCTACGACTCGTCGGGTCTGTCAAGTGAACGGTGTATAGCGGTCATCGGCGTGCGGCTGACAGCCGCCGGTCCGGAACCGGGCGTTGAGGGACTCGATCGCAGGCGGTGGAGACGATGTTGCGGATGTCGTGGTCGAAGGACAGGAACGGCACGAACTCCGCCCAGGCGTTCTGCCACAGCCGCACGATCGCCGGGTAACGGTCCTCCCAGATGCCGGCGAACTCGGCGAGCCGGTCCGACGACGCTGTCACCCGGCAGCGGCCCTATCCGTCGGCTGCCGGAGGTCGGCCCGGAGCGCGGGAGGCATCAGGGACCGTCAGCAGCCGCTAGAGGGGCCCGGCCGCGCCGAGACCGTGGCGATGTGCGGCTTTGACCAGATGCCGATCGGCGCTCGCCATCACGGTGGCTTGCCCGGTGATGGCCGCCGCAAGGGTGCACAGCGTCGTAGCCAAGAAGGCAGTCACGCTCGGCGAGATCACCTGCCGCACGCACCAGAGCGGTGTCCACGACGACGATGCTCAACTGCTCCCAAAGCAACTCGAGCTGGTCCTTCGCGGTCTGCAAGGCGGTCGCGGCCAGACGGTCATGTCGGTGCGTGGACCCGAGCGCGGCGCGGGCCTCCGCATAGCCGATCTCGGCACAGACCACGTAGTCCGACTCCAACCAGAGGCGCTCCGACTCGGCCCGGTACGACTCGTCGTCGACGACCAGCTTCAACAGCATCGAGATGTCGAAGTAGGTGATCACCCCCGCTGGGTGGCGATCCCATCGTCCAAACGGCCGCCACCGGTGAGCTTCACCCGCTTTTCCGGCAGGCGCCGGTCGCTGGCCTGCGGCGGTCGTATGACGCCGGCATCGCCGACGACGCTGAACACCTACCGGCAGCACGTCGCCGGCATGGTCTGCCGGAGTCGCAGCCGGCATGGGCGGGCAGGCCCACCAAGGCATCGTCTATGAGGTCTCGTCGATAGCTCCCGCGGTTGGTGGTGCTTCCTGCTGAAAGTCGGCGCGGGTGAGTCCGTCGGCATGACCCGCGGGCCACTGGACGAGCTCGAGCCGGTAGCCGTCGGGGTCGGTGAGCCACGTGGTCCAGAAGTCGTCGGAGCCGTCGGGCGAGCTGGGCGGCTCCGCCCGGATGGCATGGGCAGCGAGGAGAGCGACCGTTGCAGACAGCTCCTCTACCTGGATGACGAGGTGGTTGAGGCCTTGGGGAACGACTGGCTCGGCGGTGGGGTGGTGAACGAGCTCGAGGCTCACGAACTCGTCGCCTGGCAGCTTCAGCATCGTCAGGCTGCCGAACTCGGTCTCGGGCACCATGCCCACTACCTCGTACCCGAGGTTCGTGTAGAACTCGAGCGAACGGTCGAGGTTCGCCACCCGCAGGCCGGCGTGCAGCGTCCGCATGGTCAGCTCCCGCTCGGCAGCTCAGTCACGGGGAACAAGAGGTGGGTGACGCGGTCGCCCTGGATGCAGACGGTCGGATCGCCCAGAGGGGCGTCGTGCACCGACAGCTCGCCGAAGAACGGGCGGCCCTGGCCCATGACAACGGGTACCAGGTCGATGGCGACCGCGTCGAGCAGGCCGAGCTCGAGACACTGACGGGCAATGGTGCCGGCCGTCACCGCCACCGTGCGTTCCCCGGCGATCTGCTGCGCCTTCGCCACCGCGGCCGGCACGCCGTCGGTGACGAAGTGGAACGGGGCATCGGGGTGAGCCTCAACCCAGTCCGTCGGGACCTGATGGGTCACCACGACCACTGGCACGTCCACCGTGTGCGTGCCGTCCCACCCTCCGGTGAAGTCGAACAGCGTCCGACCGCACACCAGAGCACCCAGCCCGTCGAGCCACTGGCTCCAGTACTCGGCGCTGGGCGGGGTCAGGTGGAACGTGATGTCAGGATTGACCGTGGGGAGCTCGACCTCCCCGTTCTGCAACCAGTCAAAGAGCCGGCCGATCGTGTTGTCGTGCTTGGCGATGTAGCCGTCCAGCGACATCGACGCGTTCGCGATGACCTGTCCCATATCATGCCCCTTCGCTTCGATAGTGGGTTCCGTGTACGGACCCTTGAGCCACGATGAACTCATCGAACCGACACGATCTGGGTTAGCCAGTTCACCAGTTCCCGCACTCTCGCACCGTGCCTGGAGCGACAGCCCTTGGCGGGCGGGCAAATGGGCAGTAGGCGCGCCTAGGTTGCTGCCGGATCGAGCTGCAATCTCTGTCAGGCCACGGCGGGTAGGGCGTCCGTCTGATTGAGATCGGACTTCGGCTGGGAGGCCTCGAGCACCAGTGGCTGGGCAGGGAGGAACAGCACCGCCAGCAAAGCGCCGGCGATCGCGACGCCACCAGCGACATAGCAGCCGACGCTGAGTGAGTGGATGAAGGCGTCGGTGGAGACGGTCCGCAACGCAGCGGCGCTGGCGTTCTGGCCGGCCGACGCGAGTTGCTGGGAGACCTGCAGGGCTGCGCCGAGGGACTGCGAGGCGGTGGTCGTTGCCACATTCGGCAGCCCCGGTGGCAGCGAGTCGGTGAGCTGCGCTGTGTAGACCGACGACGCGACGCTGCCGAGGATCGCAACACCGAGGGTGCCGCCGAGGAGGCGGGTCGCGTCGTTGACTGCCGAGCCGATACCGGCCTGGCGGGCCGACACGGCGCCCATGATCGACTCGGTGGCCGGCGCCGAGGTGATTCCCAGACCCAGACCGTAGGCGATCATCTGTCCGGCGATGACGGGATACGAGAGGGACGTCGAGACGGTCATCGCCACCCAGGCGTAGAAGCCCGCGATCAGGATCAGGCCGGTGGTCACGACCAGCTTGGTCCCGACGCGGACGGCGATCTGCGTGCCGAGGATCGACCCCACGCCGACTGACAGTGCGACCGGCAGCAGGCGCACGCCGGTCTCGAGTGGGCTGTAGCTGCGGACGAACTGGAAGTACTGGGTCATGAGGAAGATGAACCCGAACAGCGTGAAGAACGCGACAGTGACCGAGACGCTCGCGGCGGTGAAGCGCAGGTTGCGGAACAGCCGTACATCGAGCATCGGCTGTGCCACTCGGCGCTCCCAAACGGCGAAGGACGCGAGCGCGGCAGTCGTGACGGCAAAGCCGGCCAGGGTGCGGGTGCTCGTCCAGCCCTGCGACGGGGCGTCGATGATCGTGTAGACCGCGACGGCCACGGCCGCGCTGGAGAGCACGAGGCCAAGGAAGTCGACCGAGTATGCGGCGGTGTCACGCGACGCCGGCACGGTCAGCGCGACGAGGATGATGCCAAGCGCGGCGACGGGACCCATCGCATAGAAGATGCTCGACCAGGAGAAGTGCTCGAGCAGCCACCCACCGACGATCGGGCCGACCGCGATGGACACTCCGGCAGTGGCGCCCCACAGTCCGATGGCCCGTGAGCGTTCGACCCGGTCGACGAAGATGTTGCGGATCAGCGACAGCGTCGAGGGAAAGGTCATCGCCGCACCTAGGCCCATCACCGATCGCGCCGCGATGAGCGAGCCCGATGTGGTCATGAAGCCGCCGATGATGCTCGCGGCTCCGAACACCGTCAGGCCAGCCAGGAGCATTCCCTTGCGGCCGAAGCGATCCGAGAGGCTCCCTGCCGTCAGCAGGAGTGCTGCGAAGGCAAGGGCGTAGGCGTCGACGATCCACTGCAGCTGCGTGGTGGTCGACCCGAGCTGTCGGACGAGGGTTGGCAGCGCGACGTTGACTGCGGTCGTCTCCAGGTTGATCAGGAACGAGGCGACCAGCAGGGCTGTGAGGCTCAGTGCACGGGACTGGGATCGGGGCATGACAGAACCGTAGAAGTGTCAGTTGAGAAAGTCAACCGGTAGTATTTGAATCTCAACCGGACGCGGCTCTACACTGAGCGGCATGCGGACGTACGGACAGTGGTGTGCCCTGGCCAAGGCACTCGATGTCATCGGCGACCGCTGGACTCTGCTCCTCGTCCGAGAGCTGGTCCTGCAGGGGCCGTGCCGATTCACCGATCTGCGCAACGGGCTTCCCGGGATCGCCAGCAATCTGCTGTCGACTCGGCTCAAGGAGCTCGAGGAGAACGGCGTCATCCGTCGCGAGTCCGCACCGCCGCCGGTTGCGACGACCCTGTTCCACCTGACCGCCCTCGGCCATCGGCTCGAGCCTGCTCTCCAGGCCCTCACCCTGTGGGGGGTGAATCTCAAGACCGAGATCGGAGCCGACGATGAGGCGTTCCGGGCGCACTGGATGACCTACCCGCTGCACTGGGTCCTCGAGGACTCGCGGCCGCGTGATGCACTCGCAACGATTCAGCTCGTCGCAGCGGGTGAGCCGGTTTTCGTTGAGGTCGACGGCGGGCACATCGGTGTTCGTCCGGGCCAAACTCAGCCCGCCGACTTGACGATCGAAGGCCATCCAGACGCGATCATGGGCCTGCTCCTAGGTCGCATACCCATCTCCCAGGCCGACGCGGTGGGGCTGGACGTCACCGGTCGTACGGCACTGCTCCGCCGCGTGATGCGTACCACGCCCCACCCGGCTCTCGCGAACCTGCTGCTGACTGAGAGGCGTCAGAGATCGTCGTGACTCCAGCTGATGTTGCACTCAGCGTCAGCTCGGTGACGCGCTCTCGACTACAGCGCCGAGACCGGGCGGGAGCTCCGCCATCCAACGCTAGCGCGTCACCCGGTAGCGGAGGTAGACGACTCTCGAGCTGAAGGTGCGGGTCTCGACGAGTTCGAGATCCACCCCGACGCTCGCGTCGGGGAAAGTAAGGAATGCCACCGCCAACCAGCACCGGGTAGACCCTGGCTCGGTACTCGTCGATCAGACCCAATGTGGCCGCCTCGGCGGCGAGGGTCGCGCCGCCGATCGCGATGTCGCCCTCCCCCGGCTCGGCTCGCAACCGCTCGATTTCCTCCGCCAGGCTGCCGGAGGCCAGGCGGGCATTGCCCTGCACCGCCGACAGCGTGGTGGAGAACACCACCTTTGGGAGCGGCTTCCAGATCGCGGCCCACTCGAGCATTGGGGCGTCGAGCGAGGGTTCCTGGTCGGCGGTCTCCCAGTACAGCATCGTCTCGTACAGCCGTCGCCCCAACAGGTGGACGCCGATTTCTCGTATCTCGTCGGTGACGAAGCCAAAGACCTCCTCGTCGGGCGGCGTCCAGCCGAAGTCGCCGTCCGGCCCGACGATGTAGCCGTCAAGTGACACGCCCATCGAGTCGCTCACGCTGCGCATCAGTAGTCCCTCTGAGCAACGGGTTCGACTCGAGCCCGAGGATCAGATGCCCCGCGTCAGCATGGGCGTTCACGGCGCGCTCCGCGTCCTGGGAGTGCCACCAGACCTCACCGTTGGCATCGACATGAGCCGACCCAGCCACCTCACCAGCGAGCGCGTGCTGCCGGGCAACGTGCGCCCGCTACTCGACGGCCTTCGCTCTCGGTCCTTTGGACGGGCTCGGTTGCTCGGTTGCAGGTGCTGAGACACGCCGCAATCGTCTTCGACGTCCCGCTCCGCCGTATTGACAAGGTATTTTGTCAAATGGAAGGGCGGTGACATGCGAGAGGTGGCCGTGATCGACGATCCGGCGGTGGCCGCGGTGGCCATGGAGCCCACTCGGGCGCGGGTTCTGGCCGAGCTCATCGAGCCGGGCTCCGCGACCACGCTGGCGGCACGACTGGGCTTGCCCCGCCAAAAGCTCAACTACCACGTCCGCGCGCTCGAGGCGCATGGGCTGGTGGGCCTCGTGGAGCTGCGGTCCCGGCGCGGCTGCGCGGAGCGGATAGTGCAGGCCACCGCGGCGGCGTACGTGCTCTCACCCGGCGCCCTCGGCCCAGCCGCGGCCGACCCTGTCCGCACAGCCGACAAACTCTCCGCCGGCTACCTGCTCGCCCTTGGTGCCCGGGCCATCCGCGAGGTCGGCACCCTGCTGAAGAGCGCCGACGCCGCGGGCAAGACCCTTGCGACGCTGGCGATAGACACCGAGATCCGCTTCCGGTCCGCGGCCGAGCGGGCGGCTTTCACCCGCGACCTTGCCGAGGCGGTGGCCACTCTCGGAGCCCGTTACCACGACGAGAGCGCACCAGGCGGCCGCTGGTCACGCCTCGTCGTGCTCGCCCACCCCCGCCCGGCGCCGGAGAAACCCGGTCGGATAGCACCAGCCGCCAAGGAGGCGACATGACTGATAACAGCCGTTCAATCGAGGTCGAGGTGGAGGTGCCGGGAACGCCCGAGGAGGTATGGGCCGCGGTCGCCACCGGCCCCGGCATCGGCAGCTGGTTCGTGCCCAGCACCGTCGAGGAGCGCGACGGCGGCGAGTGCGTGTCGCAGTTCGGGCCCGGCGAGTCGATGACAGTACGGGGACAGGTGCGGGTCTGGGACCCGCCGCGCCGGGTCGTCTTCGCCGGTGGCGACGCCGGCCCTGGCCTGGCCTTCGAGTGGCTGGTCGAGGCCCGCGACGGTGGCACCTGCGTGGTGCGCCTCGTCAACAGCGGCTTCGGGTCGGGCGAGGAGTGGGACGATCAGTTCGACGGCATGGACGCCGGCTGGCGAATGTTCCTGCACAATCTCAGCCTGCACCGCCGCTTCTTCCCCGGGCAGGTGGCCATCGCCGTGCAGCCTATGGTCATGGCGACCGTCGGGCTCGACGACGCGTGGGACACGCTCACCCGGGCGCTGGGGATCTCGACCCCACCGTCGGAGGGCGATCAGGTGGTGGCGGGGCCAAACGCACCGACGGCGCTCACCGGCACGGTAGAGCGGGCCGGGCCGCGAATGCTCACCCTGCGCATCCGCGAGCCGGGCCCAGGTACCGCGCTGCTAGCGGTAGAGGGCACCGACGGGCAGGCCGCGATCAGCGTCTGGTTCTACCTGTACAGGGCCGACGCAGGCGACCGAGCACCCGCGCTGCTTGAGAGCTGGCAGGGGTGGCTCGCCGACCTGTTCCCCACACCGAGCTGAACACAGAGCGGGAAGATCGCTCGGAAAACTGACAGGCTCGAGGTCGCCACCCAGCCTGGTCGCGGAGCTGATCGTCCTCGCAAAGGCGACTGACCGGCGTCGCTTTGATCGACCGCGCGTCAAACCCGCCGCCCTCCCGTTGTCATCCGCGAATCCTGCCCGCTGCGTTGGCTGCCTGCGATGTCATTCGTCCCCCTGATGCGGGTCTTCCGATCGGTACTGGTGCCGCTCAAGGCCGTGGTCCTGAATCTGCTCAGCATCGGGGCGGCATACGGCGTGATGGTCATGGTGTTCCAGTGGGGTTGGGGAGCCCTTCTCATCGGCCTCGAGGCGACCGTGCCGATCGTCTCCTTCATACCGATGTTCGTATTCGCGATCTTTTTCGGTCTCTCCATGGACTACGAGGTCTTCCTGTGGTCGCCGGTTCGCGAAGAATACCTCGCCACGGGCGACACCCAGACCTCGATCGTCAACGGCATCACCTCAACCGTGAGGTGGCACCAGACGTGTGATCCGCCCGATCAGACGCGAACGTCGGGGACAGTCGACGCACCAGTCGGCAGTACGTAGGCCAATTCGTTCGCGTTGGATGAGGCCTAGGCGGCGGATCGAAGCCGTTACGCTGCTGAGTGGCCAAGTCCGCTCAGCCGAACCGGCCATTGACGTAGTCGGCCGTCCGCGGATCGGCGGGCTGGTTGAAGATCTGCCCGGTCGGGCCGGCTTCGACGATGTGGCCTGGGGTGTTCTCGGCTGAAAGGAAGAAGGCGCAGTCGTCAGAGACGCGCGCCGCCTGCTGCATGTTGTGCGTGACAATCACCACGGTCACTTCGTCGGCAATCTCGGCGATCGTCTCCTCGATGCGCCGGGTCGAGGAGGGGTCCAGTGCCGAGCACGGCTCGTCCATCAGCAAGACATCGGGAGCAACCGCCAGCGATCGCGCGATACACAACCGCTGCTGCTGACCGCCCGACAGGGCACCGCCGGGAGCGTCGAGGCGACGGTGCACCTCGGTCCACAATCCGGCCCGCTGCAGGCTTGATTCGACCAAGCCGGCCCGATCCGAGGTGCGGATACCGGCCAGCCGCAAGCCCGACAGCACGTTGTCGCGGATCGACATGGCCGGGAACGGATTCGGCTTCTGGAACACCATGCCGATGCGCCGGCGGGTCTCGGTCACCCGCTGACCTGCGGCGTAGATGTCGCTCGCATCGAGCCTGACCTCGCCGGCCATCGACGCCGAGGGCACCAGCTCGTGCATCCGGTTGAGGACTCGCAGGAAGGTCGACTTCCCACACCCGGACGGGCCGATCAGCGCGGTGACCCGGCCGGGCCGCATGGTCAGTGACACTCGGTCCAGCACCTTGTGTTCGCCGAACCATGCGCTGATCGATCGCGCATCAAGCGTGGTTCCACCATGACGCACCGGGTGGCCCTCGACGATCTGCGCAACCTCGGTGTCATGGACGGCAGGCGGCATGCTGGTCACAGGAGCAACTTTCTGCTTGTGGCGGTCAGAGCAGGTTCGGCAATAAGCGGGCGATGTTTTCGTAGACGTTCCAGAGCACCGCCAGGATCACCGGTGACGTGACCAGGTAGGCCGGCCAGCGGGACCAGCGAGCATACGTCCACGTCGTGGCGACGAGCACCAGAATCAGCACTTGGCCCCATAGGGCCAGCGGGAGCACTGCAGTGGGATCGACGCCCAGGGTTTGCTCGGCCGCGGGCAACGTGCCGCCGGCGCCGACTGTCGGCTGCGGCTTCGACACCAGGTCGGCATCGACGATGAGGCTGTACGACGGCGACAGCACCGGAGCTGACGTCACCAGGGCGAGCCGGTTGCGTATAACGCCGGGCACGTAGGTGAAGGGCGCCCGGCTGTCGCGTACGCCGGCTACCCGATACGTCGCGACGCCCTGGCCCGTGGTGGTCGTGATGGTGTCGCCCGGTCGCAGGTCGGGCAGCCGCTGGAAGGGCGCCCCGAAGGCCGCTCGGCGGCCCATGATGATCGCGGTCCCGAATTGTCCCGGCAGCACGCTGTCGCGGCGGTGACCCGGTCCTTCGCTCAGCTCGCCGGAGGTCGTGCCTTCGACGACGACCTGGTGCAGGTTAAGGCGGGGGATGTCCAACAACGCGACCGGCGTGCCGGGCGCCACCGGGCCCAGCGGTGCGGTGGCCAGAGCCAGTCGCTGTCGGAATGACTTGTAAAGATTGTCCTGCGTACGCGACTCCGCCAGGCCCGAGAGAGCGACCAGGAACACCACGAAGCCGACGAGGAACGCGGCCAGCAGCGAGACGGATTGCCCGATGACGCGGGCTGCGCCTTGCTTTCCGGCCGCCGAGGCAGAGTGGGCACGAACCGCTGGCCCCGCGACCGGCGGGACAGCGACCGGCGGCTCGGTCGGCTCCCGACCGGAATCGTCGTTCAAAGGCGGCGTGGGATCAGCCGGAACAGCGATGCCCTCCGCCCGCGCGCCGGCCACAATGGTCATGCACGGTGCTTACGCCGCAAGCGGGACCACGGGGCGGCCCACGTGGGAAGCGTGGGACGGACGCCTCTGCCCAGTGCTACCAGGGCCGGCCCGAAGAGCGTGGCGGCGAGCCCGATGAGCAGCAGCAGTGGCAGCGCCAGCCGGACGTACCAGGGAGGTGCCGAGCTCACAGCGGAGGTTGTGATCGCTTTGGGCGCGGGCGTAATGGCTGCAGCGACCGAGAGGAGGGACGGGCGTTTGGACGTCTGGCCGGTGTTGCTACCGCTGATCCCGCGGGCAGGGTTGTTTGTGGTGCCACCGGCAGTGCCAGTGCCGCTGCCCCCGGTGTTGCTCGAAGCGCCGCTGCTCCCATTGCCGCCACCGCCGCTGCTGGCCGCCGTCGTGGGTGCCCGGGCAGCTGGTGTTGGTGACGGTGACGCCGGCTTCGTCCCGGACTGGGCTTGCACGGCGGCGGACGCGGCCTTTGTCTGCGCCAGCAAGTCGGCGGACAGGGCGACAAAACCGGCTGGGAGGCCACCCAGGCCGACGCTCGGCTGCTGTCCCGGGCCGGCGGCGAAATCGAGGAAGCGGACGATGTTGGTGATCTTGGCCGTCGGGGTGGCGCTGGTCGGCACCATTGCGTAGCCGACCATGGTGAGCGGATAGACGGCGGGGTCGGTGGAGGCAAAGTTGGCCTGGCGGGTGAGCTTGTTCGCGTTGACCGTCATGGCAGTGACGGCAGCCGACATCGCGTCAGCCGACGGCAGCACGTACTTACCCGATCCGTTCTTCAGCGCCGCGTTCGGAAAGTTGAAGGCAGCCGCACTTGCCGAGTCGACGAACGCGATCAGGGCCCGCGCGCCGGGGTCCTGTCGTGCCACCTTGAGGTGGGTATGGGTGACGGGGTCGACGATCGGGTTTGCAGCCGACGGCTGGTTGACGACCAGTGATCGAGCGACCAGAGCCAACCCGTCGATCGGAACAAAGGCGTAGGTGTCCGGCGTGTAGGGATCCCGCAGCTCCAGAGAGCTGATCGGGTACGAGATCCCCTTGAAGTTCGTATTGACATGCATGTGGAACTCGTCGGGCGTGCCATTGAGGAACGCGACAGCCGCAGGGTCACTGGCGACCCAACGGGTCAGCTCCCACATGAGGTCGGTGTTGCCTGACACGACGATCGGGTTGGTCGGGTTGGTCCCGGGCCAGGCCGGCCCAGGGTTGAGCGCGGTAAATTCGGGGTCGGCGAAGATGGTCTTGGGATTGCCGACTGTGGCGGGATTGCCCGGGCCCACGGGGGCGCCGGGCGCGACGGTCCCGAATCCGCCGTAGGACTCGGTCAGCAGCTTGGCCACCAGCCGTGCATTCAGCTTCATGCTGGTGATGGGCTGCTGGGTCACCGCGTCGTCGACATGGAACGACACGGAGATGGCACCGACATCGAGAGGGGCGTACGTATAGGCGTGGGCGCTGGTCACAGCCGGATCGGCGGGAAGGGTGGTCAATCCCACGTCCATGCTCCCGGCCAGGAACTGCGACCTGCCCTGTGCTTCGCTCACCGCGGTGTAGTCGATGTTCACCGAGGTCGTTCCTTGGCAGGCGGCCGGCTGCCATGAGGTGATGGCCCGCTGGCTCAGTGGTGAGCCCACGCTGGTCAGCCCGGCATCGCCGAGCGGGCAGGTGGCGCCGGACGGCGCGAACGTGATCGGAATGGCGACGTGATTCTTCCACGCGTACGGCGCGTCGATGGTCTGCAGTGTCGCGAGGCTGGTGTTGGTGGGCTGCTTGGGATCGCCGTAGTTAGGCACGACGACGATTGAGCACAGGTGGGTGGAGTCGCAGTCGAGGGAGTTGGACTCGCGCACAGTCCTGGTCTCGATGTCGACGCTGCCGTCACCTTTGGACGAGGTGCCGGCATTGAGGAAGTTGGCCGGACCGTCAGGCAGCGTTGCGCCGGGCGAGGTGTTGCTCCCCTTTCCCGGATAGTCGTAGACGCTGCTGCCGTAGCACGCTTCCGGACCCGCTGGGTCCGCCCCCCGGCACTGGTAGACGCGCACCGGATAGATGCGCGCGTCGAAGAAGCCCAGACTTGGCTTGAAACCCTGCCAGCTCACATGAACCGTCTGATCTACCAGGTCCTTTGTGACATCGACGGTGACAGACCCCCCGGCCGGCGCTTTCTTCGTCACCGAGCTCCCGGCAGCGGCGGCCGACGTAGCGAGTGCCAGCGGGAGCGCGGTCGCAAGGGCGACGAGCAACACGGGCGCCCGCCGGCGCCGCCGCATCGGGGCCGTCGACATGACCTGCATGGACGCACTTCCTTCCGTCGGTTTCACGCAGCGCCTCGTCGGCGTCGACGCAGGTATGCCGCCAGCGCCGGCGGGATGCTCAGAGCCAGCAGTAACTCGAATGCGGTCAACCCCTCCAGCAGGTGCTGGGCATCTGGGCGGGTCGCGGCGACAGACGTTGATGTGCCCAGCAGCGAACCCGTCCCCGTCGCCGAGTCCGGTCCGGCGGCGAGACCGGTCACCGGGTCGACCGGACCTGCCGACCTGGCCGCCCCAAGGGTGTTCGGCGAACCACCGGCGGGAGTCTGGCCGCCATTGCCGGCCGAGGTTCCCGAGGCCCCGGAGGCTCTGGTCGTCGACGTCGAGGTGGCCCCGCCGGTCGAGCCGGCAGCCCCCGTGTTCGTTGTAGTGGTCGGGTATGTGCCGGTGGAGCTGGCGACTGGGGCACCGCACGGGGGGGCACCCAGCCGGTCACATGCGGCCGGAAAGGGCGCATTCTGCAGGAGTACATTGGTCCCGCCCTCGAAGGTGGGGTTGTGGCAATTGGCCAACTGGGCGCCGTCTGGGGTGCCGATGTTGCCCGGGATCTTGTGTACCTGCGCAAAGCCGGCCTGCACAAGGTTGAGCGGCAATGGGGAGTAACCCAGCGCTGCCCCCTTCTGCTGGCCGGCACACAGGAAGTAGTCGATATAGGTGCTGAGTGTCTTGCCCATGTCGGTGGTGAAGGGGGCATGGGTGTCGGTGGGGACGATCATGTAGCTGTAGCTGGAAAGTGGATACGTTCGCCGGTCTGGGTTGGCATAGACGCCGTCGAGGTTTTGCGTCAGGTCCGCGTTGATGCCGGCCTTGGTGAGCGCGACGCCCACGTTCGATGCCGTGGGTGCGGTGAAGTAGCCGGCCGCGTTGAGGATTTTGGCCACCGGATAGCCCAGGTTCAGTGCGTAGGCGTACTCCACGAATCCGATTGAGCCTTCGCCGTAACTGGCAGCGACGTAGTCTGCGACGCCGTTGGATCCGGTCTGGGCCTTGCTTCCGGGGAAGCCGGGATAGAAGGAATAGAGCCCGC
>JAABUW010003843.1_pt1 | contig 20941 bp, 39 predicted proteins | sample 5560081 | NCBI WGS metagenome assembly JAABUW01 (sample SAMN10711882, study PRJNA513363) | rock metagenome | isolation source: Antarctica rocks | place: Antarctica: Victoria Land, Knobhead sud
TGACTCTGCCTCGCCGCTCGAGTTTCCGCCATTGTTGCCTGCATCACGTCATTGCTGGCGGTTGGCATTCTCGTCGCCTCTGCCTCGATCGCCTCAAGCCTGTCTCGCCTCGAGTTCTTCTCTACTTGCCTCACTTGCTCACTTTGCATCAACGAGTTTGTGCATTGACTCTCGACCTGAAGTCGGACTGCATCATGGCAAGCAACACTGCGGCACAGCCGGCAACAAACAGCAGGCAGCCAGCCCAGCAGGCACAGGCAGCGGATGACTTTGTCAGTGCTCTGGCAGTCGGCGACGACAATGTCGCTAAGCTGCTGGCAGGTGTGCAGGCGATCAGCGACCAGCAGGTGCAGCAGACGGCGTTGCTGAAGCAGATTGCTGACCATCTGGCGCGGCAGACAGCGCTGCAGGAGGCTTCATGCGCCGCTGTCGCAAAGGCAGCTACTTTGCCAGGATGTCAGCAGAAGCAGGCGGCACAGATGGAGCAGGCGACAAGCAGCTGTCAGAGCACGCAGACGGATGCGGCGTCAGCCGACGACTCCAAGGCGACGCGGACAGGTGCGGCACCTGCCGGGCAGCTGCCGCCGGCATCCGCAGCAGACATTCTGCCAGCGCCGCACGACTCGCGCAGCACCCAGATTGCCACAGCGGCCGCCCAGCAGACGCAGGCGACGCAGACAGAGCAGGCGACGGACGGCAGCCAGGGCACGCAGACGGATGCGGCAGGCGCTGATGGCAACGCCGAGGAGGCGCCGACAGTTTCGGTGGCAGTTGGCATCTCCAAAGCGACGCAGACTGACGCACCTGCAGCAGGAATTTTGTCGGCGATACGCCTCTCCTGCGGCCCACTGCCCGCCAGCGTGGAGTCTGCCCAGCAGGCAACGCAGATGGCGCAGGCGATGAGCAGCAGCCAGGGCGCGCATGCGGATTTCGCGCCTGCTGATGAGAACTCCAAGGCGACGCAGACTGACGCGGCCGCAGCAGAGGTTCTGCGAGCGGCGCGCCTCCTGTACGGCCCCCTGCCCGCCGCCGTGTTTGCCCAGCACACGCTGGTGACGCCGACGGGCGCGGCGCCTGCTGCCGGCATCAAGCCTGCCGAGGCCAATGATGGAGATCCATCTGCCGCCGCGCCCGCGCAGCTGGCGGAAACCGTGCAGGACGCCGCCAAGTCTGCCGCCGGCCAGCCGCCGCCGTCTGCTGTGAAATTTCCGGAACTGCTTGGCATCACGGTGCGGGGCGGCAAGTCGCTGGAACAGCAGCGGCAACAAGCTCGCACTCACAATTCAAGTAAGGACTTTGAGACATTTTATCTGTTCGGAGTTTGCGTCCGAGGCCTTTCTGGCAGCGGATTTGCAATAACCAGCATTCTGTCTGTGCCAAGGAGGACGCGTCAGGCGTGGCAATCACGACCAGACCATGCTTTCCAACAGTGCTGGAATCCGTTGCACTGCAGCTCTTGATGTGGAGGCGGACCCGACGCTGCGGCTGCAGCCGCTGCCGGCCGCAGACGGCACCGTGCATCGCCACTTTCCCGTCACTTATGCTGCATTTTTGGAGATGAACGAGTACGATATGCGCTGCGCGCTGAAAGAGTGGTACAGCCAGGAGCCCTGGACGGTCCCCCACGTGCGGGAGGAATATGGCGGGGACAGCTATTTGGCGCGCCGAGCGCAGTTGGGGCGCTACATTGGCCTGCGGCACTACGTACTCGAAATGCAGAGCGTGCGGTGAGCACTCCGTTCACAACTTTAAGCACCTGTGTGCCGCCACGTCATGGAATGTTGCATGTATATTGCCTTCGCTTGCTTGACACACCTGCTGCCCGTCTGCAGGTCGGCCTAAGAAAAGATGGCTGAGCATTTTGAAGGCGTTGGCGGCTGTTGGCTCACAAATGCACATGCTGCTGCCGCGGCGGCGGATAACAGATGGAACGCCTGCGGCACCTACTGCTGGTGTTTGTGACATACATGAATAGACAGTGCTGTGTGTCAGGTCCGGAAACAAATGGAGTGTACCATGCTCCATGCTTGTTGTGAAACCACTGAGAGGTCTTCAGACTCTTCCTGCTGCATTGTCTCGGAATGATTGTGAAATGCCGACCGCCGACGTTGGGGGAGAGAGAGAAAGGTTTGATGGGATGTCCTTCAAACCACACCCTCGCGGCAGGGAACAAATGCATAAACTTCAGCATGGCATGCTGTTTGGTCTCGTCATTCAGTACACCTTTGGAGCTATTGTAAGCGCGTTGGATGTTGATGAGGGGCCGTCTTGAGTTGGCCAACCTGTCCTGCCTACACCATGCCGCTAGAAATCCCGCCGACTTCTTTTTTTGCCGAACGTGGTCTGCGCAGACTACAGTAGTGCTCATCCCGTGCGGTTGACGAGGTCAGATACATCCAAACGCTTCAGCTGCAACGCTGCATCTGCAATCTGGGGTGTCCCATCTTGCGTGCAGATCACGTCATCGCTGGCGGTTCGCATTCTGGCTGTCTCTGTCGATTCGCCTCGAAATTGCCGCGTGGAAGGAACAGCTTGCCTCACCATCGCTCAGCCTCGCCACCTCCGCATCGCGCCAGCACGTTTCAACATCGTGACGAGACACGTTCGGAGCAAGCAGGAGTCAGAGGCGGACTGCGCCACGGCAGGCGACACTGCTGTGGAGACGGCGTCAGGAGACGATAGCTTTGTTGAGGTGGTCGCTGTCGAGGAGGACAGCATCGCACTGCTGACAGCAGCAGCTGCCAGCGTAAAGGAGATCGCCCTGGACAGGGCGCAGCAGATGCAGCTGCTGAAGGAGCTGAAACACGACATGGCTGAGCAGCGGGCACAGCTGGAGGCTCTGGCGAGGTGTCCCGTCATATCCGCACGCGCGCCGCAGGCGCAAGCGGCACAGATGCCGCCGGCAGACGAGGGTGCCGTCGGCAACGCTGGCAACTCCAAGGCGACGCAGACTGACGCGGCGCCCCCTCGGCAGCAGCTGCTAGGCGGCTCTGACATCCTGCCGGCGCTGCGCCACTCGCGCGGCACCCAGACTGCCGCCGCCCTAGCCGCGGACGCTGCGCTTGCGCAGCAGATGCAGGCGTTGCAGATCGACGTCACGCCCGCTGCGCCGGCAGCTGCCGGCTGCAGCACCGTGGCTCTTTAAGCCGCAGGAAGACGGCGCGGCGGCGCGGCGGGCGGCGGCGCGCGCCCACAACGCCTCCGATACCCTGCTGCCCGGCTCACTTGCAGGAACCTTCAATATTCCAGCAGGGACTTCGCCGTCGGGCTCTGCACAGGTGGTCCTGACAACACAGCAGGGCAATACGCCAACAGTCACCCCGACCAACTCTTCTACTCAGGAGTCAATACATTCCGGCTTGGCGCATGCCCAGTACCCTTATGCCCAGCCACTCCACCCTTAGACAGACGCCGGCACGACAGCTTCCTGCGGTCGCATCTGCAGCACCCACGCGTCCGAATGCAGCACGTCACCAGGCCCACGCCCCGCTACCACCAGGAACCTTGGCGCCTCGCCGGGCGCCGCCAGCGCCGCCAGCACGTGGCCCGTCCTTGCGTCTGGGGTGCTGCCCGCCTGCACCCGCATGACAATCACTCGATTCCCTGATAGTCCTGCCTGCCCTTGCGCGGCTGAGTAACATGCCAGCTGGATGTCAAGCCGGGAAGGGCCCCATACCTCTGCAAACCCAATACAGATGAAGCTGTGGCAGCTCGAGCAACAGGCAGCAACACAAAGAAACGCTCTTCTTGCGCAAGCACAGGACTTGCAGCGCAGTGAGTGACGCACCACTGTGGCCGGCGTGTCCAGCACCGCCACGCCGGACCGGAAGGACACATGAATTGCGTTGATTTGCATGCTAGAATATGCACCCGGCGACGCACCACTGTGGCCGGCGCGCTCCAGCGCCAGGTGCGCGTGTCCAGCACCGCCACGTCGGACCGGAAGCGGCCGGCCTCGGCGTCGCCGCCGGCGCACAGCAGCAGGGCGTGCCCCTCGAGCGCCGCCGCGGCGTGGCCGTAGCGCGCCTCCGGGATGTCACCTTCCACGTCCGGCGTGTGCTCCCGCCACTGCCACCCGTCGATGCTCAGGCTGTACACCTGCAGCGATGCCATGGTGAATGCACAACCCGCGAGCTCTGGCGTGCTCAATTCAAAATGCTACATTGTCCAGCACACTGGTCTGTGGCCTGCTGAAGCACACAGCTCTACGCAGCACTGTTGCCTGCAGCCTCGTCAGTCTGGCAGCGCATACGCAATGAGGACAGCTACGAGAGCCCAGCAGGAGGGCACCTCCTTGCACGACCATGTGCGGCTGCCCAGGCCGCCAATAATGATGATGCGGTTGCCGACCAGTGTCGCTCTGCAGCGTCGTGAACAGCAGCTTTGTGTGGGGACGATCTAGCACCTTCCTGTGGCTGCAGAGAAGTGTTGGTAACATTGACAAACCTCTGGCTTCTTGTCGACGCCTTAGTGTCGTCTCAAGCATGGCAGAGACAGCACTGCACCAAGCCCTGGAAACCAACAATCTCATCCTGACATTGGACCATGCGCCCAAGTCGACGTGACTCTCCAGCAGACATCCACCCAGCAAGTGGCGACACCAATGTGTCGGAAAGTGTGCTCACGTGTGGTAGGCGCGCGGCTTGGGGGGTGCGCCGCGTGTGATGCGGCCGCCGAGGCTCAGCCACCGCATGCGGGCGGGGTCCACCAGGAAGCAGTCGTTGCGGTACCTTCCGTCGGCGTCGACGCCGCCGAAGACGAGCACGCGGCCATCCGGCAGCGTCGTTGCGCTGTGCCCCGCACGACACGGCAGCTCCTGCTCGCCTGCGCACACAAGGACATCTGGACTTGGGTGACTCTTTGCAGACCTGCAGGCATGCATCGTCAAGATGTGATGGTTGGGCAATGTATGACTGTCGACGGCACGTGCGACACGCAATTCACAGCGCCGCAGTGACAAGCATTGCAAGCAGTGCTGCCATGCAGCGGGACTCCTCCCTGACCCTGCACCCCTCCACAAACCCTATAAACACCCACCCGACATGGGCAGCGCCGCCCAGGCGCCGCTGTCGAGCATCGCCAGCGACAACTCGTTCAGGACCTCTGCGTCCTGGTCCGGCGTGTCGGCCTCGCCGCCAAACAGCAGCATGCCGGGGCCCTGCAAGCCGAGAAGAGCCCTACTCTTTCGCAGATCGGTCGGTGATTGTGGCAGGCATCTCAGAGCCAGACACGGCACTGCGCTGTCGTCAACGCCAAGCGCCCAGCTGCACTCGCGGTGGCAGCTTCCCGGGAGCGGGTGCGCACACGCACCAAAAACACAAGCATAGAATTCACCTCTGCAGTGGACACCAGGCTGGCGCTCTGCCACGACCTGCCGCCGTCGAGCGGCTGCGCCAGCCGCCAGGCGCCGGCAAACCCGCAGCCGTCTGGCGCCGCCGCGAGCTGCAGCCGCCAGGCGTCGGCCATTGGGCCCGACTGCGCCGCCCCGCCCAACAGGCACACCTGACGCCGCAAGCACAGCCTCATTCTCGGATCTTGAAGAACGTAGGGATAGCTACGTCAGGGAGCCAGGGTTCACATCCTGTTGGGTGCTGACCATGCACTGGCAAGAGCCAAATCGCTGTGGCTCTGCTGCCGGCGGTCTGGCAGGCGCACAAATGTGCATTCGATCCTGATGTCAACCCGCACACCTCCGATGCACCCGTTGTAAGCAGGCTGGCGCCCCAGCGGCCGACAGGGGCCTCGCCGTTGCCGAGGTCCACAGCGTGCCAGGCAGTCTCCCAGGTTCCTGCAGTACAACCAGGAGCAGTTGTAAGATGTGACGTTGAGTGTAGGCTTGCTGCGCGAATTCCAGTTGCGGCTTGGAGTGGTAAACAAACACGGTGCACCAGGACTGACCAGTGCCACAGGATTCTCGAGGAGGCTTGGCAAGTGACCGGACCTGGCAGGGCAGCATCGGCAGTCGTATGTGCCTCGGGCGTTGCGGCGGACTGCCGGCGCGTGCGGCTGGCGTGCCGCTGCTCGTGAGACGCGGGCGTCGCCGACTTGCGCTTCTTGCCGCTCCCCGCGGCCTGCGCCTGCGGCGTCCGGCCCGCCTCCTCCGCCGGCGGCGTCTGCGACTTGCGCCCCTCTGTGTGTGGCATCTGCACTGCCGCGAGCGGCCGCCGATCCGCCGCCAGCGGCTGCGGCGGCGCAGCGGCAACTGCGCTTCCACGCGCTGGCGCCGCTGCCTGCGCCTTGCAGGGTGACGCAGCATCCGCCTGCAGCGGCGCCGGACCCGGCGGCGCAGCAGCGGCTGCTGCATCGGCGTCCACTGGCGGGCCTGCGGCCGGGCTGACGAAGTGATCGTCCTGAAGGCCAAAGTGCTGGTCCTGCGGCAGCGGCAGCCGCGGGGCCTTCTTTGGAGTTGTCTCGCCGAGGCCCTTGCTGGCCTGCGTGGCTGCCTGGGTGGCTGCTGGCGTGCCAGCCTGGCTGTGCGGGCTGTTGGCAGTGCTGGGTCCGTCGAGGTCCGCTGTCACGGACTGCTCGGCGGTCATCGCGGACGGCGCCGCCGCCCCAGACAGCGCACCGGACGCCTCCGCTGTTATCTGGCTGGCCGCCAGGAAGCGGCCCGTGCGGAAAGCAGCAGCGCCGCCGCCGCTGAGCTGCGTCTGCGGCTCGGCGCCGAGAATGGCGTCAAAGGCGTCGTGCGCGGCGGGCGGCTGCAGCGCTGCAGGCGGCGGCGCAGGTTTGCCGCTGTTGGCCGCCGCATCCTGCTGCTGCTTGGCGAAGCAGGTGCTGAAGTCGCGTGCAGGCGCCGCGGAGGGCCCGGCACCTGCTGCTGTCGTGGTTGCGGGCGCGCAGCGGGATGCCTCATCCGCCGTGCCGCATGTCATCTGCTCCGAGCACGCCAGCGGCGGCGGTTGCATGGGCCTGGCTGCCGCGCTGGCAACCGGCAGAGCGGCTTGCGCACCTCCGCAGCGAGCTGCAGAAACATGAGTGGGCTGGTCAAAAGAGGACTGTGGCGGTCACTGTGTGGTCACTGGGTGGGTTATCACTGGGTGTTCACTGGGTGGCAGTCACTGGGTGGGCTTGAGGGCGGTGGTGTCAGTGAGCAGCATGCTTGGCGCCTCGAGCTGCACGATTACCTGGCCTCAGCACGATGTTGCCACTGTGGCCGGGACCCAGGCACAGGCGCAGGCATCCGGCCTCGTCCTCGACTGCCTGGACGCCCGCTGGCAGCATCAGCTCCACACCACAATACTGCACCACGGTCGAATGCGCGACCGCGCTCGGCTTGCTGATCGCAGCATCCTTAGTTTCGTGCTGCGTCTGCGCCTGCGTGAGCTGCACGCCGGATAGCGACTGCGAGCTGACGCGCACGCTGGATCCCAGAAAAGTTCTGGTGACCTTGGCCTGGTGCACGGCCGACGACGACATGGCGCCCCTGCGGAAATCAATTCCGATGAATATGGGTGAACATCTGCCGGCTTGCATAGACTAAGGTGCAGAGCTGAAACGCCGGGCATCTGATGTACCCGAACCGACTGCGCAATTCGAATTTGAGTTGAAAAATCGTGTGAAGATATCGACAACGAGGAAAAGCAAAAATAGGGCACTGAAGAGCGCTGACGCTTCACCACAGTTCACTCCTATGATCGCGGCCGCGTGAAATTGCTCCTTCGTGTCTCTCACACGAGCACTGAATCCGGCGGTGCTTGAGGGGGCGTCGGCCGGAGCTGGGCAGGCAGTGTCAGCGCGTGATCCAGAGTGACCTCGTTCCGGGACGCTTTGCAGAGCCGCCGCCGAGGCCTGAGCCGCGAGGGCAGCTCCAAAACATCACTTGGATCTTAGATAACATACAGCGATGCGCTGGTGACTGCCAGCCGCTGCCGCTGCCTGAGCCAGGACTCAGAGAAGGCAGTGGCTGATCGGAGCTAGAGCATGGTTGCGAGGTGAGCGGTCCGCCTTTGTAGCAGCGACTGAACACACCCTCACTTGAATGACTCGCTCCTGCAATGCGCTCGACCGCGCCAAATTTGCTCGAAGCAACCCCAGAAGTCAAAGTGGGCTCCTCGTCAGCAGCGGCTTCACGGCTGACATGCTGCACTCTGCCATGCAGGATGGACAGGGTGAGACTTACAACGTGACGTTCTCACCCCATTCAGTCGAGATCTTGAACCTCAAGTCGTTACTGGCCGCCGCCTGCGCCGCCGTCTTGTAGCACAACGGCATCCACCTTCCGCTTCCAGAGCATGCAGCGAGCATCCTCCATGGAGGCAATGGCTGCTGTTCTTGTGCAGTATCACCTGTTTGAAAAAATTGGCGAGGGCACGTATGGCGTGGTGTACAAGGCCATCGACAGGCAGACAGGTGCGACAGATGCCGCATACCTGCAATAGGCGGACGCATCGCTTGCTAGTAGTTAACCTCAAGCTGAGAGACGTACCAGCAGCCTATATACGTCTGACAAGCTTCTTGGCCGCAGGCAAAATCATTGCGCTGAAGAAGATTCGGCTAGAGCAGGAGGAGGAAGGCGTGCCGTCGACGGCCATCCGGGAGATCTCGCTCCTGAAGGAGCTGCGCCACAACAACGTCGTTCACTTGGAGAACGTGGTGCACGCCGACCGCAGGTGCGGGCGTCGCTTTCAGAACCATATCTCCTCCTTCTGCAGAATCTCGATGCCACCGCCGAGTCACAGGAGCAGCATGCGGCAGGACCAATTGGCTTCTGCGTCTGCCGCGCTCGAAGCGGAGACATCAGGAATAATGGTGTGGATCGGCGTGTAGGATGCAGGCAGCATGCAAAGGTGATGCGCCGCACGCAGACGATGGAGGCGTCCTGCTCATCGTTTGAAGGCGCATCTGATGACATCAATTGGGGCATCGCTTGGGAAGTGCAATTGCTGACGTCAAATGCGCAACTGATGGCATCATTTGGGACATCATCCGAGAAGCACAACTGATGGCACAAATCACTGCTCGCAGCCTGTACCTGGTGTTCGAGCACCTGGACCTGGACCTCAAAAAGTACATGGACTGCAACAAGGACTTCTGCAAAAACCATGGGCTGGTCAAGGTGCGAGCCTCGTGCGTCACCCCTGGCGCTGCATGCATCACTGGACAGTGTTGTGCATGCGCATGCCCGGGACTCCTGCGCAGCTCTTCCTGAAGCTGACTGCGTGCTCCATGTCACCAAGCCATCCCGCATGCACTGCGCAAGCAGCTGGTGCCTTCCCACGAGCATTCCAATGATGCCTCACGCGCTGAATCTGAGTGTTTTATTCTGTTTCCCTTCTGCGCAGCTGTACCTATACCAGATGCTGCAGGGCATTTCGTACTGCCACTCGCACTGCATCCTGCACCGCGACCTGAAGCCGCAGAATCTGCTCATCGACCAGCAGCACAACTACCTCAAATTGGCGGACTTTGGCCTGGCGCGCGCCTTCGGCATCCCCGTGCGCGCCTACACACACGAGGTGGGCTTTTCTTTATCTCCTCTGCTCTGCTGCACCGCAGCTTCTGTTCGTTTTTGCAAGCCTCAGGTGATTACATCACGACAGATCACTGGCTGACGTACAATGTCACGTGCTGGCGGCAATGATTTTCAGCCGCTCTCTCAGGGTGCCTTCTCCCTGTTACCATGCATCTTCCATACAAGGAAATACAGACATCCTATCTGTGATGCTGCAGGTGGTGACGCTATGGTACCGGGCGCCGGAGATCCTGCTGGGCGCAAAGACCTACTCGACGCCAGTGGACGTGTGGTCCATTGGCTGCATTTTTGCGGAGATGATCAATCAGAAGCCGTTGTTCCAGGGCGACTCGGTGCGTTGCTATTCTCCTGCAACGTCTGTGCGCATATTCCAGTCACTGTAGATACGTATCCCATCATGCTCAGCTGCCAGGGCTCCACAGGGTGCAGTGCGATACCTTGCGCGGCAGCCTGTGCACGTGACATCCGCCTGGTCAGCTGTCGGATCCCAATCGGAGCCTGGCGGCGCGCATCTTTTGACTTTGCTCCGATTTTGGCGCCAGATTCTGGCGCCGGGTCTGCCAGCGCGTATGCAGACTCCACATACTTCCAGCCGCCAGACTGCTGACCTGTGCGCCCCTTGCCTGCCGCTGCAGGAGATCGACGAGCTGTTCAAGATCTTCCGGGTGCTGGGCACGCCCAGCGAGGCCACCTGGCCGGGCGTCAGCGTTCTGCCGGACTACAAGGACATCTTCCCGTACTGGGCGCCGCGCCCCCTCCAGGAGCTGGTGCCCAGCCTGGACCCGCTCGGCATCGACGTCCTCGCCCAGATGCTGCGGTGCGTCTCGTTCTCGAGGTCATGTATGTGACAGAGCGCCGTCACTTATTGAAGATTCCAGGAGCTGGTGCCCAGCCTGGACCCGCTCGGCATCGATGTCCTGTCCCAGATGCTGCGTGTGTCTTGTGCTGAAGTCTGTCCATCTGACGGGGCGCCGTCACGACTTGAGGTTACGGGTTTAGGACACGGCATGAGTACATGACTTGAGGACGCGGCTTGAGCGCCGCCGCCTCTCAGACTTCCTGTAGCTGATGATCTGGTGTGCTGCTGTGGTAGCCCGCTTGCTGCGTCATGTGAAGATGTTGCGCTTGCCTCCTTCCCCACACCGTGTCGGCCATCGCGTGCATTCAGCTCTGGCCGTGTGCTACGACGAGTCCTCGAGGTGTTGGCCGAAATTTCCAACCTCACATCCTTCGTGTCGCAGGTACAAGCCAGAGCGGCGAGCGACGGCGCGGTCATTGCTCGGCCACCCATACTTTGCTGACGTCCGGGGCCTCGTGCGCCCCATCGTCTGATGCCTCTGTCGAACAAAGATATCGGAGGCGGGACTGCAGTCCATCATTGGAGCCAGCAGCGGCAGCAGTCTAGCTAGCGCGGCACAAGGCGCATCATGCCTCCGCACGGGTGGCAGCAGAACCAAGTACCAACAGCAGTGATGTTCCGGCGATTGAGCCGTTCCGATTCGAACAGCACTGGATCCGAAAAAGCTAAACTAGTATTCATTTCTTTGACGTGCATCTACGGTATCTGTATGTGCTATGCCATGCGCCGGCAATGAGCGCGGTGCCCGACGCCGATGCATGGCGCCGCACGCCCCACGTTTTTTTCCGTTTCACCTTTGGTATCGAAGTTCTGTAATGTAAACGGTGCTGACCATGCCATTTTTTTTGCATGAGCAAAACAACCTTCCGTGATACAAGTGCCTCGTCATGATGACGGGGATCTGCCTCGAGGTCTGCCAGATGCCATTTTGCCAAGCCCGCATTGCAATTCTGCCATTTCCTGTCATTGGCTGACCTTTGCCTCGTACTTAATCAGCGCTCTGCATCACCTGGCCCAGCCTGCGCGCCAATTTTTGCAGACGATCCCTTGTGCCTTTCTGACGGTGTGTGTTGTTGCACTTTTAGAAAGTTTGTGCTTTCCATGCTTCTGCACGAACTCACTAATTGTGCGTATCTTGCATCCTTTCGCCGACAAGTGCTGCTGCAAGCAATTCTTCAATCGACTCTTGGAAAGTCACGGCCTCGCTGACTACAGTGGTCAGCAGCAGTCGCCTATGCGACCTGAACGCAGCTAGCATGCACGACTGAGACCACTCACAGCATCCGAGCTTGCAGCGGACGAGGCAGTCGAGCATGTGATGCCCGCGCCGGAAACGCCACCCCCGCAGTGGCCGGCGCAGCAGCGCATCGAATCTTCCTTCCGGCAGCAGTCGCCCCAGCGGGACGTAGCGGCCCTGCACATCGAGCCGCAGCTGCCGCCGCAGCTGCAGACGCCGCAGCTGGCGCCCCAGCCCGCCCTGCAGCCCAGTCTTTCGGGTCTGCCGCCCGGCGACCCGATAACGCCGCACACGCACGACGGCTACAACAGCAGCGGAAGCGATGCCGGCGACAGCATCGGCGGCGCAGGCGCCCGCAGGAGCAGCCAGGCGCAGTCTTCTCTGGACGGCTCCTCCCCGCACCTGGCGGGACCCGACGGCTCCCCGCACATGTCGATGCGCCACCGCACGCAGCCCAGCTGGCCGCACTTGTCCACCTCAGGTGATCAGCGCATATAGTGTTGACTGTTCGCTTGGTGGAAACACCCGGCGCATGGCAGCCTGCAGTGCTGGCCTTGTGAGCATGGCTGCTAACATTTGGCCGCCCAAGGAGCACAGCCAAGACGCGGTGTAATGCTTGCTGCAGATGCCGGAGGCGAGGATGAGGACCCTGCAGAGCTGTTCGACATCATCTGCCAGCTAGGTGAGCGACATGATCTGACTCGACGTGATTTTCGGAGCTAAATTCAAGTCTGTCAAAGGCAAATTTTGCACTGGCTGGCAAAATTCCTGCAACGGCGAGTCTACGGCAGCACGCGAGATTGGAGCCAGACAGCTGGCGCGGCAAATGGGGGCGCTGATGTTTGGGACGCAAAGCAGGGTTCAGGCCTGCAATGAATGCAGGCAAGGGGTCGTATGGCAGCGTCTTCAAGGCGCGGGAGCGCGCCAGCGGGCAGCTGGTGGCGGTGAAAGTCGTGCCGCTGAGCGAGGGCGACAACCCGGCGGACCTTGCCAAGGAGATCGAGCTGCTGGCCGCCTGCGACCACCCCAACGTCGTGCGCTACCTGGTGAGCCGGTGTCAAAGTCCGATTTGAATGCCAATCGAACGCCGATATGATACGTCGACGTAAACGCTGATAAAAATCCGACATTCAACCCTACAAAGATCGAGCTGCTGGCCGTCAGTCTTTGACTATGCCAACGTCGTGCGCTACCTGGTGAGCCGCCGCTGACGCCAACGTACCTGGCTCAAGAGTCTAAGCAAGGGATTTTGGCGGCCAGCGACGCAGAGCTGGCGGCCAGCAATGCGGAGCTGCAAGGCCACTGTTTGGTAGACACAAGCTGATGCGGCTGTGTTCCCATATTTAAACATCACATGCTGGGAGAAGGTCCTCTCCGTGGCAGCGGGAAGACGCCGCCGCCGCTGTGGATCGCTCCTGCCTCGTGTCCCACCTCGCCCCGGCGTGTCTCACATGCTGCGCCAAAATTTTACGAGAAGCTTCAACGCAGACTGGATGCGCTGTGGATCGCAAGGCTTCCGTTTGCTCGGGACTCATATCCAATTCCCTACAGGGAAGCTGGAAGGCGCCAGAGGCGTTGTGGATCGCCATGGAATACTGCGCCGGCGGCAGCGTTTCGGACCTCATGCGCGCCGCGGACGCGCCGCTGCCCGAGGAGCTCATCGCTTTTGTCACCAAGCACACTCTGGCGGGCCTCGCGTACCTGCACACCGTCGGCAAGGTGTGGTCGAGCTTGAGCAACATCTGTGGCAACTGCCGCACAGCCAACGCGGCCCATGACCGGGCTACCTTTCGAGGTGCTGGGGCTGCACCCAGTCGGCACACTTTCTCGAAGGAAGGCGCAGCACACTGCTGAGGAGCAGCAGAGTACATTGGAGGCGACCCTGGAAGGCATGACACGAAAGTTCATGACAACAGGTGCACCGAGACATCAAGTGCGGCAACATTTTACTGGGCGCGGACGGCGGCGTCAAGCTGGCGGATTTCGGAGTGGCGGCGCAGCTCACTGGCACCATGTCCAAGCGCAACACCTTCATTGGCACGCCGCACTGGATGGCGCCCGAAGTCATCCAGGAATCTCGCTACGATGGCAAGGTCTGGCTTCCAGGTTGCCCCTAATGAAGATTTCTCCTGCCGTTCAACATATTCAGAAGACGCCAAGACAGCCCGCCAGAACGCCATTTGTCAGAGATCCCGGTACCTGTGGGGCCGGCTCACAGGTGGCGCGGGAGGGAGCGACGAAAGCCCAGGGCCATGTTCTGCCTGGAACCTGGCATCAACAACAGCTGAACCTAAGGCAATGCTGTGCACCGGAATTGCAGGTGGACATGTGGGCGCTGGGCATCAGCGTGATAGAGATGGCGGAGGGGGTGCCGCCGCGGTGGGCGGTGCAGCTTGAAAATCACTATTTCACTAATCTATATGATCAAACAATAGGTGGACATGTGGGCGCTGGGCATCAGCGTGATAGAGATGGCGGAGGTGGTGCCGCCGCGGTGGGCGGTGCACCCAATGCGCGTCATCTTCCAGATCAGCCGGGAGGCGCCGCCGCGCCTGGCCGACCACGCCAAGTGGTCCCCCGCCCTGCACGACTTCGTCGCCCGCTGCCTGCAAAAGGTGGTGCTTTCGGTGTTATCGTTGGTTGGAAACACACAAATTACTGCGCCAAGTGGTCCCCCGCCCTGCCCGACTTCGTCGCCCGCTGCCTGCAGAAGGTAGGCATGACACGAAGGCATAACAAATTTGCCTGTCCTACTTCGAGCCTTGCCTTGCTTGCACATGAGCTGCAGGGGAGACATTGCGAGGGCAGCAGAATGTTTGCCAGAATGAGCAGCCCCTTCACTAGCGGCCAATGACTTTGATGACTTTGATGGCCAGCACCGGAGCACGGACTATGTGTGTACATGCAGGACCCGAGGCAGCGGCCGAGCGCGAAGGAGCTGGCCACCCACCGCCTGTGCGCCGGCGCCAGCCCCTCTGCCCAGGTGTGTGTGACTCCTGCCCCCAATAGACACAAGCAGGGAAAATCATACCAGCGATCTCCATGCATGTCGGCGTGTGCGTTTAGTATGCGTTCGAGCTGCACGGCAGGAGTATCACTTAGATCGAGCCTCAACTCGTGCGTGTGACGTTCGGTCGCCGCCATAAAGTAATTTCCAATTGAGACGGAAACCTTTGTTCTTTTGCTCTTTCAATCGGGTGCGGAACAAATTTGTCATTCAAATATAATAAATTAAAGGAGGCCAGTGACGCCAAAGGGTTTGCCTCCCTGTAAAACAGCACCAGTGGCCTCCTTTGTTCTTTTCTTGTTTCAAAAGGGTGCGGAACAAGTCGCTCATTCAAATATACTAAAACAGAGGAGGCCAGTGACGCCGGAGAGGGTTTGCCTCCCTGTTCAGCACCAGTGGCCTCCTTTGTTCTTTTCTTGTTTTAAAAGGGTGCGGAACAAGTCTCCAATTCAAATATAATAAAACAGAGGAGGCCAGTGACGCCGGAGTGGGTTTGCCTCCCTTTAAAAACAGCTCTAGTGGCCTCCTTGTTTTCTTGTTCTTTCAATCGAATGCTCGACAAGTTTGTCATTCAAATATAATGAAACAGAGGAGGCCAGTGGGTTTGCCTGCTATCACAACAGCACCACAGGCATCCTCTGTTTTTTCATTTTTATAAACGGTGCTCAACAGTTTCCGCCTAGACGTTTTCGAGTATTCAAAAAAACAGAGGGGGGCCTCCTACTTCACTTTTATAAAGCAAGCATAATATGGCCACCAGGCCCTGCGCTCATGCAATATTACCTTGAGAGCTAAGGCTCATCATTCTCCTTTCTCCGTTGAACTTGCCCTGAACCACAGGCATTTTCATAGGGGAGTGTGCCTTCGGTTAATGATATGGTGGGCGACAGCCGGCCCTTTCAGGTGCCTGGGCAGGACAGAAACTACGAGTGTAATTTGGTGCATTTGTCGCAGGCGGCGCTGCTGCCGCTGATCGCGGCGTCGCGGGACGCGCTGGCGGCGGCGTCGCCGGAGCTGGATGGCGGCAGCCCTGTGGTGCCCGGCGGCGGCGGCGGCCTGCGCGGCGCCAACGCCACGGGCCGCTTTTCCTGGAAGGCGGCGCCCCCTGGCGTCACCACAGGTGGGCTATCATGTTAATCTCGAGACTGCAGACCCTGAACATCGAATGGCGGGCAGCGGCAGTCCAACCTGGCACGCTGCTGTGGGCTCAAGCGCCCGGACACGATTCCCGCAAGTGCGCCTGCCAGCACATCCTCCTGCCACGGTTTTGGAACCAGCAGTCTCTCGCATTCCCCGCGACTGATCCATCATGCTATTCGTGCAGGAACGTGGGTCCATCGGTCGGATGAGGAGGCCGCGTCCAGGAATAGCACTCCGGACTCTGGGGCCGCAAATGATGCAATGCCGTCCTTGCGCGGCGCAGCCACCTCGGTGAGCCAATTTCGATTGGCTGCATGCCCATTCCAGTATGTCGACCTCCTTCGTGCGTGTCCGCGTCACTGCTGCGGTTTGCATTCCAGCACGACTGGCTGTCACTCTTCCCGGCAGCGCAGTGTTCCCTTGACAGCCCTATGCCGAAAACCCTACGATCTTGTGTGGCCAGGAGGAGGGCTCGGCGTGGGGCATGCACAGCGGCGACAGCGGCACGCTGCTGCTGCATGAGCCGCCGCCGCCGACGTCAGACACCTTCCGGGAGATTCCTTCCGCCAGTACCTTCCGTGAGATTCCCAGCGGCGACACCTTTCGGGAACTGCCGGATCCGGCGCAACCATCAGACGGCTACGAAGGTCACCCGGCGCTCGCCGGCAACTTCGTTGGCGCCGGTGGTGGCGTTGGGAACGCAGGCGCCGCGGCAGCGGCCGAGTCGAGTGACTATGAGGCGGCTCTGGCGTCGGCTAAGCGGGAGCCCTCCGGGTGAGAGCTGGATCACTTACTGTACGAATGTCCATGACTCCTTGCCCCAGCAGGCTGTCACTTTGGCCCTGCAGGTACTGCTGCTGCTCTTGTTGCAGCCACGGCATGGCTGGGTGGCAGATGACACAATTTCTGTTGGCCTCACATGGACGAGTGCAAGGCTGACGTGCACGGACTCGCATTTTCAAAAACAGGCGCGCAAGCCCACTGGAGTCGGCGGTGCGTGGCGCCCGCCGGCGCCAGCCGCCGGAGCCCTCGCCCCGGCCACGCAAGCCGCCATTGGAGGGGCGGCGCTCCCCCGCGGCACCTCAGCCCCTTCAGCCATCCGCGGCAGGGCGGACGCACCCGCAGCAGCAGCAGCGGCGGCCATTGCTGGGGGCGGCGGCAGCGGCTCTGGCGGGGCTGCCGGCTGGCTCAGGCGGCGCGGCTGTCCTGGCGCGTCTGCGCAGCCTGGCAGAGGGCGGCGCGGTGGTGCCGCTGCCGTGTCTGCGGGCCGCGGACTTGGGTGCGCCGGCGGCGCTGCTGAATGACGTGCGGGCGGCGTACCTGCCGCCCGACAAAATGCACCTGCTCGGGCACCTGGTGAGGAATGCTTCGTCCATGGAGTGACACAGCTGTCGTCCTTGTGGAAGCGTCATGGTGCTGTTTTGCTGCCCGAGCAAACGCACCTGCTCAGGCGCCTGGTGAGCGATGGCCATGCCGTCCCAGCACTCAGCCGAGGCCTAGTGGAGTGTCGTGGATGCCGGGTAGGAATGTCGCGCCGCAGGCGCCAGCAAGGGCACGAGAGTGCATGCCTGAAGCAGCCGCCTGGCACTGGCTGCTGTGTCGGGAGGCGCTTGTGCAGTGCGCTGCCAGGCCGAGAGCTGTGAGGGCTCAGTGTGGTGTCTGGCGTGACGGACCACCTGCTCCCTGGCGGTGCAGCCCTACAGCCCAGCACGCAATGTTGTGCCGGGAGAGTGGCGGGAGGAGCTCGCCGTCCTGGCGGCAGAGGGCGGGGAGGCGGCTGCCGCCGGGCCCGCCGCCGCAGACGCCTCTGCCGGAACGGCGGCACCAGACGCCGCCGCTCGGCCGGTCGCGCCGGCTGAGCTCGTCCAGAAGGTCAGGAACCCTGACTTCAATGGACTGTATTGGCAACGCCCTGCAAGCCGAACCGACCTTGCGTCATGCATATTTATTGTGGCGCTGCCTGTCATTGCGTTAAAACGCACCCTGCCCGCCATCAGGTCAGACCACAGGCTCGGGAGTCATGGTGACGTTACCCCGCCTGTTGCTTTTGCCGCAGGCAGCCAGCTCGCCGGTGCTCGTCAACCTGCTGCGCTCTCTGGCGTGGCACCGGCGCATGGCGGCGGAGGCGCTGCTGGCGCCGTCGGAGCAGGAGCGATTTGCGGCGACGGTGGCGGATCTGTCGGACACACTGCGCACGCTGCTGTGCCTTTGAAAATTAGTGCTGTTATGTGACTGCCGAGCAGGACTCTGAGTAGAATGTTGTCAGCAGGTGGACATGCGGAATGTGCAGTTGGCACCCGGCTTCGTGTAATGAAGGCTGTCAGAGGAGAGGCAGCAGCATTCACTAGTGCACTAATGCACTCTCAGCACTGTCGGTACCACGATATCGACACATGTTTTGAGACCGCAGCAGTTTGCTAGCTGCTCTGTGATTTGCGCCGCCATGGTGCCGCTGCCTAGCCTGATCTGCTTTAATTCTTCTGTCGTCTCAGGATTGCGTGAGCATACATTCCTAGAGGTTTAGGTACCCGACCTGAGTTGGCTGCTGGATTGGTTCCGGCGGTGCGGACACGACCGCAATTTCGGCAGCAAGGGAACAGACTGCAATGCCGCTGTCAGCTGCGGCGCTCGAGCCACCATACTGCTAGGCGGCGCTGTCGGCCATAGGCCTCGGAGTGGTCGTCGCCCCACTGGGTAGTCGTCCTGAGGGTCAGAGGGATTGACCTCACATCACATCACGCACATTTGAGATGATGTCATTGGCAGCCTGGCGAATTCACGAGATGCATGCCACAGTGACCTGCGGACGAATATAGAACGTTTTGCAACGAGCAGAAACACTTCGCTTGCTCCTGATCAGGCGCCGCCGGTAGAGCTCGCCGATAGCACAGACGTCTCAGGTTGTACGAGCGACGAGCGAGCTTTTGACAATGGCACCAGCGCAGGCGGCTGAACTGTCGCAAGCAGAAATTTATCCCTACAAGCTCGAGAAAGATGGTGCAGCCCCAGTCCCTCCGTTCGCAAATGGCCTGTCTGAGGCCTGCAAACCATCGTGAGGGCTCGCCGTACAGCTTTCATGTTGCAGCTCAATCTGGGGTGCAGGGCCTGTACCTTGCCTGTCTGCACCTCAGTCTTCTAATAACGCTGCTTCATACTCTCTACTAATGCAGGCTGGCACCTGGTGCACGAGGCCCTGAAGCATGACATGCGGCGCGTTGCCGGCGCAGTGTCAGTCTTGGTGCAGCGACTGAAGGGCGGTCAGGCACTGGAGGCGTGGCAGATCACCAGCGTGCAGGCCCTCTTTAAGCAGCTCTGCGAGAACGTGCGCGTGCACCACCACCACGAGGAAGGTGCGACATTGTACCGGCCTGTCCCTGCATGCGTGACGCGGTGCACCGCCGCGCGATGGAGAAGGATCCACTGCAATGCAATTAGCAGGGCTGCAGTCCGTCGGCGCCGCCAGCCATCAGGTTATCTTCCGGAAGAAGTAGGCTGCGGGATCCCATGGCTGGAGACCAAGATGGAGCTGCCACAGAAGGTCGCTGCGGGCGCGCCGTCTCATGCTCCGTTCCGTTCTATCGTTCTGGTCAAGTTAAGGGTTGTGCTGTTGCACTATGTGAGCGCGAAGACGCAGCATGCACCATCGAAAGCAGGTGGCTGTATGCAACAGTGTTTCTGGTGCGACCGGCATACGGCAATTGCCCAGATTACCTGGAAGCGCCATCGGCAGGGGGGCGGCGGGAGGGTCAATGATGATGCTGCTCTTTTGGTGTGTCGACAGATCACCAGAGGATCCTCATGAAGCAGCACGAGATCGCCGACCTGGTGGACATGCTGAAGAGCACGGCGACCGCCGCTGATTCTCTTGGCATGGTTCGCAAAATGCAGGTGATAATGACTTCGTGACCAAGTGTTCATGTGTTGTACATTGCCATATGGTTGCGCATTGCATTGCAGGCGGACCGCGGCCCCCGATTGCCGGCTGCCTTGACATGCCACAAACAATGAGCGGCAGTGTGGTCCATCTCATGCTCTGTGCTCAAGTACATGCGTGGCAGTGTGGCTGTTCCATGGCGGTGTTGTTCATGTGTGTATTCATGCAGGATGTGCAATGTGGCTGCAGACCAGGTTCGAGACGTATCAGCTGGAGGTGGAGCAGCACTTTGCCGAGGAGGAACAGGATGTGGCGCCGACGATGCGCAGGATCTTTGCCTACAAAGAATACCAATAGGTGCGATGCACGAAGTGCATGATGAGAGTCCACATGGCCCTCCAGTACAGTGCGCCGGAAGGAGAGTCGCCGGTGCAGAGCTCTATCAAGCGCTTCTAGCATCCGGCGTGCACTGCTGCAGCAACTTGCAATAGTTGACTCAGCGTGAGCCTGCTGGACCTCAGTGTTGACCAGTGGGACGTGCAGGTGACCGCTCGCATGGTGAAGGCGATGGGCCCGTACGAGCTGCCGTCGCTGCTGTGGCACCTGCCTGACGACCAGCGGCGCGAGTTCATGAAGCAGGCACGGTCACCGAATGCTCTTTCCTTGCTGCTGTCGCCGCAAATACACTCACACTCGCTCTCGACTTCGCCTTGATTCTAATATGCACCGGTTCATCATGGCGCAGGAAGGCATCCCCAGCTTCGTCCAGTCGCTGATCATCCTGCCAAAGACACGCAAGTACGGTAAAACGTTCATGATGCCGCTAGAGCAGACGATCGCCGGAACGCCAACCGCCCCAAAGAAGGGCTTCATGGCAATTTTCGCCGCAATTGAGGCGGCTGCACCCGCGCGCCGTCTTTCGAGAAGCCAGCGCACGCAGCAGACAGGCTGCAAAAACTACAACGATATGCTATGGGCCAGAAGCGACAAAGCACTTTGCAGCAGAGTAGCGCTGCAACAAAAGGGATGTGTCTGCTGTGGTGTCAGCTGGGTTTCCGCCACAAATCTGCCTGGTTGATATTGATGTGAAACCAATCTGCCGAAGCATTTAGTATTTGCAGTTCGAGCTTCTCTGGTTTCGTCCCTCGCGAAATGCTCTCATTTCGGATTGATGAGCATTGCTTCTTCTAAAGTAACAACAATGTCAGGGTTCGGGTACCGGTGCCACTTGCCTCCAAGTGGAACTGTGCCCTGCTTACATACAAGCTGGCTGTTGAAACACAACGAAGCTTTACAAGCCTGGGCCTTTGTTGAAAGTTGAAAGTTTGACGCCGTCTGCGCCTAGAAGG
>JAABUW010003846.1_pt1 | contig 20937 bp, 32 predicted proteins | sample 5560081 | NCBI WGS metagenome assembly JAABUW01 (sample SAMN10711882, study PRJNA513363) | rock metagenome | isolation source: Antarctica rocks | place: Antarctica: Victoria Land, Knobhead sud
GCACAAACCAGCACCCAGTCGCACGGACACATGCCAATACAGAAGGATACCCCACACTATCCAACACAATCCGGCGACACACAGGCCAGCGTCGAACTTTACCCTGTGGCAGCCTGTACAGACCGATATCAGCGAGGATCTCCGCGGCATTGTATGCCTGAAGGTCAGTGCGGGCCTGTATTGGAGGACCCGGTACAACCCTGTACTTCCTTGTACGATGTGGCCGCATGTGCAGGCCTGCAGCACATCAGATTGTACAACCTTGCACAGAGTGTTCTGTACTGTCCTACATACCCCCCAAAGGCGAGACGCTACGACGTTGAGATTGCCGTGAAGAGAGGACACCACTCAATATGTCCGGTCGCCAGACGGGCAAGCGTGCGCGGTCGCCAAACTCGCCGGACGACTGGCAGGAGGCAGAAGAGTGGCAAGTTGCGCCTGCAGAGGAGCCCAGCGAGGAGAACATGGACTTTCAAGAGGCCGATGCATTTGGGGCGGGTGTTGACTCCGCAGACAATAGCAGCCGGCGCCCAGCTAGCCAGTCCGTGGACCTCACGTCTGCAGGCTCCCCATCCGATGCCGCAGGCGCCTCCCCAGCCAGCGCTGCCGGCGGTGGCAGCAGCAGCAACAAGGGCGGCCACAAGGGCTCCGGCAGCGGGGGCAGCAAAGGCGGCCACAAGGGCGGCGGCAGCGGCGGCAGCAAAGGCGGCCACAACAGCGGTGGCGGCGGCAGCGGTGGAGGCGCAGCCGGCCTGGCAGAGCCTCACAGCCCGCAGCACAGAGTCGGTGGCGGCAGCAGTGGCGCGCAGCAGAGCCCAAGCAGCGGCAGCGCAGTTGCAGGTGGACAGAAGCTGCAGCCTATCTGCGCAGCTGCTGGAGCAGGTGACTTTTGCGTCGCCCAAACTGACGAAATGCTCAGGATGCTACCTTTTTCTAGATTGTTCATCTGTCGTCCTAAGCTGAATTTGTACAGCGCAGCGCCTGTCAGTGTCGTTCATGTTCGAAGTCCAAATTGCATATTGACGCCGTGTTTCTATCACGACACAATAGCATGCCGGCCTCCTGCGGCTTCACATTCCCCACTCGACAGCACGCACTCAGACCTGTCGCAACCGTGTTCTTTGCAGCTGGTGGCCGCCGAGGACATGTTCAAACCGGCCTGAGCCGCTGCGCGCTCGGCGCAGCAATAATGACGCCGGCTGACGCCCGCCTGGCCATGCAGCTGGCATCGCAGCTGATCAGACTGCTGCAATACAGCATACTCGCTGCGGAGGCCGCAGATGCGGGCGCCAACTTCGAGGCATCCTCCAGCCCTGTGCATGCTTCATTGTAAAAAAGCACAAAGAGCCGACACGACGTCACTGCCCTGTCGATACGGCCATACTTGCCATACTTGGATGGTGCGCTGTGGTGCATCAAACTTGTGGGGGTGAACTTGCTGCCTAGCAATCCCGCAAGAGCTGGATTGTCACCCCAACGGAATCACGAAGAGGTGTGCCCTGCGGCACGTCCATTGCAGATGTACGATGCGCACTCTTGGCCACTCATCGTGCAAACATCGTGGTGGAGTCGTATTCACTTCGGCAGGGCGCGGCAGCGGCGTCAGAAGCGGAGGCAGCGGCAGACGAGGAGTCAGGCACCTGCACCTGCACCTGCACCTGCAGCTTCCTCTGGCGCCGCCGCGGCCGCGACCGCAGGCATATTGCAGATGCCGCTCAACATTTCTGCATCTGCGTCCTCTGCTGCCGCCTGCAGACAGAGAAACATTTTGGACGAGGAAACGAGAAACGTCACTTTTGTAAACCAGAGACCCCTGAACGACTTGGAATCAACCACGCCTTGGGTGCAACTGCTCACGCCCCAGGCCTCATTCCACACGCACTTGTATCCTCTTGCTGTACCGCCACTACTAGTATGTCAGTCGCAAGCAGTTTCATCCTCCTGTCTGAGCACCTGCTGCGACTCAATGTAGCTGATGAGCTTGTTGAGGGCGGTCACGTAGGCGCGGGCGGAGCCCACCATTACGTCCTCGGACAATGCAGTGCCCGAGAAGGTGCAGAGGGACGGCGGCGCCGAACAGCGGCGGAGCAGCGGCTGAGGCCGGGACGGCAGCCGCCGACAGCGGCGGAGCAGTGGCTGAGGCCGGGACGGCGGCGCCGGGTGGCTGTCAAGCGGAAGCTCAGACTATTGGAGGCTGATCCGGTTGGCCACTCAGGGTGTGGATAAAAGCAGTGCGATGTCAGGCACTCCTTGCTGGTACATTGAACGATGAACGGCGTACCCACGCTGTTGCTCTGCTTGTACACATCAGCGTCAAAACAACCTGACGCAATCGCTGCTAACATGCATCATCTTCCAGAGCATTCACCACCCTGAATGTGTTCTGACCTTCGGTGCAACAGTGCTGTGCACCAGCACTCGATGGCACAGCGCTGCGACCCAAACCCTACTCTGCCGCCGCTAAGCCCCGACACCTTGCAGAGCGGCGCTCTCGCGGCCCGCCGCATGATCATCAGCACAGCAACCTTCACGTCCACCAGTGGAGTCACGCGCCATACTTCTGCTTGCGCTTGTTGAGTACCGCCGGCACCTGCACCACACGTTTCACAGCGTATCAGCGCTGCAGCCCGAGATGTAGAACCCTACAAAATGGGGCGATGGGTGCAGTACTCATGTGGCTATGCAGTGCCACAGAAATCCCTACGAACTGGGAGTGGGTGTTGTAAGTCCTTTGGAGGCTGCTGCAGCAGTCTATACAGCCTCTGCTTTGCGGCTTTTGCAGCGTCAACAGCACCCGTAGCCCGGACCCTGACATGCTAGAAGCTGGCCAATGCGGGAGTGCAGCGCAGCTCAAAGCTCACCTCGTTCACAAGCGCAGCGGCGTCGCGCCGCAGCGGCGCCCTGAAGCGCACACGTTGCGGCCGCAGCTCAGCCACGCCATCGGCCGCTGCTGTGCCATCAGGCGCAGCCTCAAAAGCACTTCCAACACCCACTCCCAGTTCGTAGGGGTTTCTGCGGCACTGCATACTATACAGTGCCGCATAGTATGCTGCAGAGCCACATGAGCACTGCACCCATCGCCCCATTTTGTAGGGTTCTACATCTCGGGCTGCAGCGCTGATACGCTGTGAAACGTGTGGTGCAGGTGTCGGCGGTATTCAACAAGCGCAAGCAGAAGTATGGCGCGTGACTACACTGGTGGAAGTGAAGGTGGCTGTGCTGATGATCATGCGGCGGGCCGCGAGAGCGCCGCTCTGCAAGGTGTTGGGGCTAAGCGGCGGCAGAGTAGGGTTTGGGTCGCAGCGCTGTGCCATCGAGTGCTGGTGCACATCACTGTTGCACCGAAGGTCAGAACACATTCAGGGTGGTGAATGCTCTGGAAGATGATGAACGTTAGCAGCGATTGCGTCAGGTTGTTTTGACGCTGATGTGTACAAGCAGAGCCACAGCGTGGGTACGCCGTTCGTTGTTCAATGTACCAGCAAGGAGTCCCTGACATCGCACTGCTGTTATCCACACCCTGAGTGGCCAACCGGATCAGCCTCCAAGAGTCTGAGCTTCCGCTTCACAGCCACCCGGCGCCGCCGTCCCGGCCTCAGCCACTGCTCCGCCGATGTCGGCGGTGCCGTCCCGGCCTCAGCCGCTGCTCCGCCGCTGGCGGCGGCTGCCTTCCCGGCCTCAGCCGCTGCGCCGCTGCTGTGCGGCGCCGCCGTTCCGGCCCCAGCCGCTGCTCCGCCGCTGGCGCCGGCTGCCGCGCATGGCGGAACTCCAAGCTGCTGCGACAGTGCTGTTCGATGGTTGACTGTTCGATGGCAAATGTCCTGTGCAGTGTGATTTAGAAGTAGCTATTTGTGAAGGCGTGAGCTCGCAAAATGCTGAATACAATGTAATGCTTTATTCAGGCATAGAATTGAGATTGATATTTCATCTGCAAAAAAGTGCTCGGGCTGACGGGACACTCCGCATTTCCTCGATGCAGACTTGCTGCTGAGTCACATCATCGTCAGCGAGCTCCCAGCTGCAGGGCTCCGCACGGCAACCAAACGCAGCGTTGCTGTGCCATCGCAGTGCCATCGCAGAGCAGTGTTCTAATTCCCGAAACGATCGCGAACGTGTGGATGCAACCGACGTCGGGCCAGCTCTCTAAAAATTTGCAACGCCTTGCGTATGCTGAACTGTAGAATGTCAGGTATCTGGAATGCCGCGGCAGTTCCGCCGCGCCATGGGCCCCCAAGCAGCGCCAAGGCTCCTCAGCGCCATGGGCCTCCAAGCAGCGGCAAGGCTCCGCAGCAGCCAAGAACCGAGCAGAGTTTACGCAGCGAAAAGTTCCGGCAGCTGCCTGAAAATGCAGCAAGTACCGGAGAAGTGATTCGCGAGCGGTATAGCGAGGCGAGACGTCCGCCAGCAGCTAGAACACGGGGGCCAGCGCCAGCAGCAGACCCGACAGCGTGGGGCCGCAAGCAGCCCGGCAGGTTTGGCGCTGCTGCTGCCGCGCCCCCCGCACAGCCAGCCCAGCCACGCACAGCCGTGGCATCGCCGGCGATGCTCCGCACGCATGCCGATTTGGCGCACCTCCGACCCCAGGTGACATCAACTGCTTGCTGTGCTCAGGCTTGCACGTATTGCAACGTGACCCTAGACTGACTCTAAATGCTTGTGAAACGCTGCACTGGACACAGGCCTGGGAGTGCAAGCGAAACAGGGACGCCGGTGTCTCAGCGGGGGAGGTACGGGGTGCAATGCAGTGCTGTGTTTGCCAGAATGTACGCTGACATTTCAGCTTTCTTTCGGAGTGTCGCACCTGACCAGAACTGGCCGGCCGCAGACACATGACGCTCAGCGAGATGCGGTCGTGTCTCGGGTGCTGGCTGCCGTCCAAGCCATGGGTGAGGGTGACAACACATTCTGCATTGTCGATGCCACGCACAGAGCAGCTGCCCCACACGCGAGGCTAGCCCCTCTGTCCTTGCAGGGCCAGGCATGGACGTCAAGAGCGCATTCGTGGCTCTCGAGTGCCTCGCTGCCTGTGCTTGGCGAGATGCTGCACGCGCCGAAGCCATCAGTCAGGTGCGCGGCATCTGCAGGCCTTTGAACGACACCTCGCAGAAGCATGCATCCTCTGCTGCGTGTTTGTTCTCCTATTTCTCACCATGGCTCTCACCAGCTTGCTCACGATGGCATGCACAGGACTGGCGCTTTCTGAGGGTGGTCAACCAGCTCAGGTCGGAGGAAATGCTGGGCGGCAGCTCGCCCGTCACGCTGGCAATGCTGCTCTGGAGTGAGTGTCGCTATTTGCACCTATACTCGGTTTGAGCTTGGTCCGCTCAATAGTAACAACGCTGTATGGACTGCTGATCTGCCCTGGGGCTGCTCCACCGGCACCCGCTGTGAACGCAAAATTATGTACCCTGCAGCCGTTTGCGTCCTCGGATGGGCACCACCAGATGACATGGCACAGCCGAATGGCGGGATGGCACCAAGCAGCAGGTGTGCTCTGGTGGCGTTTTCGTGGAAACGCCCCTACCCCGGTCTGCCAGAGCAATTGCGTGAGGCTCATGCTCTGTGTGCGTATTGCATTTAGGGTTTTGCACCAGGTACATCTTCCAGCCCTACCCTCAACAGCAGTGGGCAGGTGCACTCGAGCTTTGTCCGCAATGGCCCCTTCACTGTGGCCTTACTCCTACTATGTGCTGTCTGCCTGCGCAGGCTCTGGATCAGCCGGCTGGAGCTGCCGCCGCTGCAGCTGCTGGCGGGCCTGCCGCAGCACATGGCGGCGCACGGCCGCAGCAGGTCCAGCCCAACGACCCGGGCCACAGATGCCGCAGCAGACCGGATCCAGCGCAACACGCTGGGCAGGCTGTCGCTGCAGGACGCAGCTGCGTTCCAGGACTTCATGCACAGGTGCGTTTTCCTGCCGTTCTGCCTTTTAGGCTCCTGATACTCCACCTTACATCGAGCGGTTGATCAGCGCTTCTAGGTCAGGTTGCGCTGAGCTCGGACCAGTTGCCTGCGGCCGATTGCACCTTCCATGCGCCGATCAGACATCAATCCATCACAGCCTCGCAGCGACAGCCCGCCCCAGCACGAGAGCGCGTTGCTGGCTGCGTGCAGAGAGCGGGCGCACTGCACCGCAGAGGAGCTGTCGCTGCTGCTGGCTGCGCTCAGCACGGGGCGGTCGCTGCCGCAACAGCCGCCGCGGGCGGTGGCAGAATTCCTGGACGCGCTGCTGGTCCACATGGTGCGCAGTCCGCCTTCCAAGCCCCCTGCCGTACGGAGTGTCAAAGTCAGTACCTTCCAGCAAATACTTTTCTTCACATCGGCGTGCCGCTGGCACATCATGCCTCAGGTGCTGAGGCTTTTAGGTCGCGGTTTCTAGGCGTCACGATTTTTAGCGACTTACTGTATTAATGGTGAACTAGTGTCTTCTTCTCTGGTGGTACAGGAGGCTGCCTCGAACAGCACCTCGGAAAGCGAGGCGCCGCCCGCGGCAGCAGCGGCAGCGCTGCTGCACCGGACAGTCATCGCGCTGCAACTGCTGCGCCACCAGCCGCAGCCTCGCCAGCTGCACCGCCTGTGCACGCTGCTGGACACGCACTGCACCGCCTTGCAGGCACGCCCCTTGTCCGAGTCCAGTCCCAGCACATGAGCTTGAGTGCTGTCCTTGCCTGTGCTGAGGTGCGCAGGCACTGCCGACACATACACATCCTGCTTATGACTGCTGCCGGCAATTTGCGGCATTCGTGTCCCCTGCAGGCGCCGCACGAGCTGCTGAACGCGCTGGCGTCGCTGGGCGTGCGGTCCGCCAGCGCGCAGCATGGGGACGACTTCCTGGGGCGCCTGATCAGCGCCTGCCGCACCCGGCTGCTGGACGCAGACAACTCCGGCCTGGCGCCCATCAACGCCGCCTGGGCGCTGGCGGCAATGCAGGCGAGAGTTTCGGGTGCCGTTCCATCTGCCTCCACAGCTGGCAGGTCCCGTCATTGACGTTCGCTTGAAGAGTGCCAAATTCAAAAACGCGGCGCAGGATGTGTGGCATCCGCATGAGCGTTCGGCCCTTCCTGGCACAGCATTGCCTATCTGCAAGTCGGGTCACTCGTGCAATGCCAGTGCAGATGTGTGACGTCCCGGAGTTCGGCGCAATCTGGAGCACGGCGTGTGGCGCAAACATCCGCGGGGAGGGAAATGCGCAGCAGCTACTGCACGCCGCCATGATCCTGCAGGCTAATGTGCATCTCGCTTCACTTCCTGAGCCGATCTTTCTCCGGTCGCTCATGACAGCTCAAGTTTCATCAGCGCACATTGATCCCTTCAGACGGACTGCGTCGTGGTGCACGGCATCTGATCCGAGAAGCTCTGCAACACAGATGCTCAAACAGCAACACAATGGTCTGGTGCAGGGCCACCCGGCAGCGGGCGTGCGCGTGAAGCAGGCGCTGGCGGAGCGTGCGCAGCAGCTCTGGCTGGCGCAGAACTTGGCCGAGACGTCTGTCTCATGCCTGCACCGCAGCGTCGCTGCCGGACTGACAGCCCTCGGTGAGACTCGTGTTGTGAGTTCCCACCGTGACCAGCGATGACAACTTTTTATGATGTGAACATGTCGACGGACTGATAGATGCACATTAATACTGATGCCGTCGTTGTGCCAAGCCTCTCGTGGGTGTGGGTGTGGGCGCGCCGCGGCTGGTGAACCACCTGCTCCTGCCTGCACAGGGCTCGGGCATGTAGTGGAATACGTCACAGAGGACGGACTGCTGAGCATCGACCTGGCGCTGCGTCCACCACCCGCAGCGAAGCATCGGCAAGCTGCTGCGCTCCTGGCGCAGGCGCCCACCGTAGGCGGCAGCGGTGCTGGGCGTCGAGCTGATGCCAGGTGCACATTTCAGGGGTCTGAAGTACGGCTGGTGTTATTCCTGTGCCAGCTGCCTGACGCCAGAGATTATCCGTTGCTATCTTCGGCTCACGCTAGAAGCTGAAAGAGCAGAACCAACCCGCCTCCGCGGCTACACGAACTTGTCGTTCGTCTTCCGTCAATGGCGCTGTCCCCTATTTATGTGCTTGTGCGCCCGCACAGGCAAGACGGCTTGGCACCGCTGCTGCCGCCGCCGCGCTTGAAGGGCACGCAGGCGGCAGACGGCATGATCGATAGCCCGCAGCTGAAGGCGCTGATGCGCCTCATCGCCGGCACCGCCAGCACGCCTGATGCTCCAGGTACATTCTCGGTGGCCGCTGCGCCTGGCTGCCACACTCAGCAGGGCACGATGTTGTGGTGTATGCTTGCAGGCTGGTGGGAGCAGCCAGTGGAAAGGTAAAGTCTGGGTTTACGCTTGAGGCCCTGGCGGCATGTGGATTGTGACAAGAGATGGCGTGAATGTCGCAGGCACGCGCGATGCTGGCTTGTTGGTGCATCTCGAGGCAGAGCTGCAGGCGGCAGGGCTGGCGGCCGTGGCCATCGAAGTGGATGGACCGCAGCATTATGCCTCCAACTGCGCCGCGCCGCTGGGCCGCACGCTCGTGCGCGACAGGCTGCTGCAGGCGCGCGGCTGGCAGGTGTGGGCAGGCATCATCACCCACCTTTGCCGCATGCTGCACTTTTTGTCGACCTCTGGGGCTGCTGATGCGATCGCCAATGTCAAATGTATGGCCTAACACAGCAGCCCGCACTACCTGTGTGCGCTGTCTGTGCTGCAGGTGGTCGTGATCAAGAGCAGCGCCTGGAATAGGTTGCGAACAGAGCCTGAGCAGCACACGTTTCTCACAGAAACATTGCAGCAAGCTGGCGTGCCGCTCGACCGTTTCTGCGAGTGAGGAGCGCAGAGGGCGTGTCTCCAACTCAGTGTGGTGTTCATTGATACTGGAGCTGTTCTCATGAACGTTTCAAATCGGGTGCTTTTTGCTGCTGCAAGTGGTGAACTTATTTCGGGTTATATGGCACAGATACAGATATTATCGCAAACCAGGTAGAATTGAACCGGACATCAAATTGTTGCACAGTTGGGATTCTACGCTTGCATACAGGCGCCATCATCGATTCGAATGGCATCCCGACTCTACTATCTGCAAAAATAGATTCCCATGGCAATACATCATGCCTCAATCGCCATTGGCTGGGCGCCTTCCTCAGGATCAGCCGCGCTCAGCACAGCAGCCTGCCACTGCCGCGCCAAGCTGGATAGGGTCCACGCCGAACTGCTCACATCGCACATGAGCTTCTGGAAAGCCTCGCGCAAAGCTTCCACCTGCAAACGAGGATGCAGGGCTCGGGGCTCATGAGACATAGAAATGTCACTCTGGCAATGGCAAAATGCAAACAACGGCTGCCCCATGGCCTGGCAGCCCCTGCTCGATATTGATACCCTGCATTCGAGACGGCACTCCGCTTACATCGCCTCACCTGAGCGGGGTCGGCATCGGAGCCTGCAGGAGGAAACTCTGCTGCTGCCGCCACCATGGGATATGCCGCGCTGAGCCGAACCACCATGATACGCTGCTCCGGGCTGAGCGGCTTCGCACCACGCGGCGCCTCGGCCAGCGTGGCATCCGACGCAGCCGCGTCGGCGCTGCCCGCGGCAGACACCTGCACCAGCAGGCTGTCTGCGGCGGCGCCTGCCGGCAACAACTCCAGACGCAGGTCCGCCGACTGCGCCTGAGCATGTTGCCAAAACGCTTCAGGTCTTCCGTCGGCGAGCTCACACATGCGTGTGCCTGGTGCAAACTGGTGCAACATTCCCAAAGCCACATCCTGCGTGTGCTCTGAGGCCAGCAATAGGAGAGATCTGGCTGCCTGGGAGCAGAGTGGGTTTCCAGTTTCGAAACGGGCGGAGAGCTGCACCTGGAGGCATTCGTCCTTGACGGTGGCGAGTAGCCGCTGCACCGCCTCCGACACAGCAGGTTGCTCTGCCTCCACAGCCATGGGCGCTGCAGCGCAGCCGGTGCTGGCGGTGCCTTGCAGCATCGCCTGGATGGCCGCCGTGCCCTCGCCCTCGACGAAGCACTCGTTGACACACCTGTGCAGGGTTGTGGAGAAACAGCCGATGCCTCTCACTGCACCCCCAATATTTCCCAAGTAGCTGAATCAGTCCTTCAGTTCTTGACATCCGTTTCGTGAGGGGTCCCATCGGACTGATTTTCAAGCAACAGGTTGCAGATGCATGCCTGGAGATGACGGGCTTCGGCGCTGCAGGCAATTGTGCAGCAGCACCGTCCCCGCCGGCACCAGTGTCTGCGCCCCTTGGTCCAGTCTCGCCGCCCAGCGCCCGCCGTCCGGCAGGCTGCAGGGACGCCAGCCAGGCGGCCGGCGGCGGCGGAGGCGGCGCTGCGTCCGCGTGCCACAGGGCGCGGCGCAGCTGCCCGGCGGCTGCGGACAGGTCCTTCTGGCGGCTGCGGCCGATTGCGTCCAGCAGCGCCTACGCGGTCAGTGAGAGCTTGTCAATCTGTATAGGGATCGTGATTCCAGACAAGCCTTCCTTCAGATAGCACCTCGCCTGTCAGGGTGTGCATTGCTGAGGCAGCTTGCTAGCTTGAATGTGCATAGGGATCCTAGGGTTTAGGGTTTAGGGTAAACCCTAAAAAACAGCTTGTCTGTGCGATGCCGACATCGTGCAAAGCTTTCACCTGGGCGGGCGTGGCCGGCAGCAGCGGGGCCGCGGCGGTCGCTGCAGCGGCTGCATCCTCCTGCATTCTGACCTGCAGGCCGCCCAGGACGTCGTGGTCCTCCGCGATGGTGCTAACAGGGCGCCCCAGGGCCTGCAATCATGATGACATGTCATGAAGCCGACAACCGTCGTGAGCAACTGCGTAGCAGACTCACACCCCAATATGTGCCGGAAGGTTGCAGACGAACAACATGACATCGAAGTGCTGCTGTGCGAGTTGCGTGCAGGCCAGGCATGAAACTCATGCAGATAATTCACGTTGCGAGGAGAAGAGGCCGACCTGTTTGGGCGCCTGCACGCCTGCGGCAGGCGGCAGCGCGCCAAGCTGCGCATGCTGCCGCGGCAGCGCCTGCGGCTGCTGCTGGAACGCTGGCTGCTGCAACTGCCGCTGAAACGCCTGCTGCTGTGGCTGCGCCGCCGCGAGGACGCCCTGAGGCTGCTGCTGTTGTTGCTGCGGCTGCTGCTGCTGGGCCCGCCACTTCTCCCTCCACCGAGCCTGCAGGAACAAGGTACCATGTCAAGATTATAACCAAGCCAATCTCGGCACTGTTCAAGAAAGGGCGCCCTGAGGCAGCTTGAAGCCTGGCAAGGCATCATCATCGCCATGCTGTGCATGCAGCTGTGCAGCAAGCAGGGGATCATGGGAGGCGGACGCACCAGCTGCGGGCGCAGGCGCGGGACATGCGCGTCGAGGTGCGCGTGGCACTGCCGCAGCAGCCCCAGGTCGGGCTGGACGGGCGCCGGCTGGCCGCGCTTGATGGTCAGCAGCTTTGCGGTTGTCAGCAGCTTCGACAGCAGCGCGATCTGCGGCAGGCGGCCGGGCCACTCCTCGAAGCACTGGGCAGCAGACATCTGATGGCGGCGTACGAGGGGAACGCTGCTGGCAGACCGACCTGTCATATCTATGCTTGCTGGTTGGCAGCTGACAGGCTATTTGCAACCGTCAAAGACAACGCGCCGCACCTGCCCCTGCGGAGCCGCAGCGCCCTGCGCTTTATACGCGCGCAACACCAACTGCACGATCACCAGGTCCTGCAGGTACGCCTCCCGCAGCTGCGCCTGCAGCCGCCAAAACTCCTCCTCCGCCGCCGCCGGTTGCTCCTGCTCGTTCGAGGCAGGCAGAGAGTTCGTGACTTATATCTCCTGTCTGCAACGTTACCTCAGTCAGTACCTTGGCGATCTCAAATTGATGCAAACGAGGAACGACGACCCTGTGTTTCCATTAAGGAAGGAGCATGTGTCTGTTGTTCCGCCATAGCGATCCTGCTTTGTAACCCTAAACCCTAGACAGGCAAACCCTCGCCTGCAACTGCACAAGCACCTGCGCCGGCGGCATTGGCTGCGCCAACACGGGCGTGGCCGACGCGGGCTGTGCCGCGGGCCCGTCGAAGAAGAAGGATGCCATCTCGCTGAACATGGCCTCGTCCTCGCCACCCATCAGCTGCTCGCCGGAGCCCGTCAGGTCGCCCACCAGCGGCGGGCCCAGCTGCTGCGACGCGTCTGGTCGCGGCTGCTGTGCCTGCTGCTGCTGCTGCGACGGCGGGTAGTGGGGTTGCTGCGGCTGCTGCGGCTGCAGCTGCTGCGGCTGCGGCCGCGCGTGCTGCTGCTGCTGCTGCTGGTACGGGACTTGCTGGGGCTGCTGCAGCTGCTGGGGCCGGTACGCTGACGCCTGGGGGGCCTGTGAGTATGCCATCTGCTGCGGCGCCTTCTGCTGGTAGGCAGCCGACTGCGGCGGCTGATGCTGGCCGTATGGCAGGTCCACTGGCTGCCGGCGTTGCAGTTGCACAGCATACTGCGGCTGCGCCGGCATCTGTTGCTGCCGCTGCTGTAGCTGCTGCTGCTGCTGCGGGGCGTACTGCGCCTGCTGCCGCTGCGCCTGCACATACTGCATGCTCTGCTGCTGCGCGGCGTGCTGCCGCTGCAGCTCCTGCTGCGAAGTGGCCTGCGCAAAGGCCTGCGACTGCGTCGGCGCTTCCCATTGCTGCTGCGGCGGCTGCTGCTGCTGCTGGGGCACCGGCGCATAGCCTGCCGGCGCCACCTGCATGGGCTGCAACGCCTGCATCTGCTGCTGCTGGTGCGGTGCCGGTGGGGGGCCGCCCAGCTGCGGCGCGGGCGGCGGTGTGGGCCCGCCATGCTGCGCCACCTTCTTGTTGAGGCTTCTGACCTTTGCCTCCACCCGGTTGAGGTACTCATCCTGCGTGGTGCAGCGATGGCGGCGGGTCAAGGGGCCAGACTCCAGGACTTGCACCACATACCCGATCAGCTTCTGACACATTCAACACTGCGTCGAACCTGGTTGTGGCCAAACTGCTGGAAGATGCGGCCCTCCAACTTTGTCACAGGTTCCGACACGTCTGACTGCCCCAGCAGCGTCTGGAGCGTCTGCTGCCTGCGACAGGATCCAGCACACGCATGTGAGTTCTGAACCGCCATCAGATGTGCTAGTTGCAGGAGCAACAGCGTGTGTGCCACAAGCATGGCATAATGGTGGGAGCATCTCACAGGAACGTGACGACTTGCTGCCGGTTCTCGTGGGTCACTGACTGCGCCATGGTGCCCCCAGATGGAGCTGTGGTGAGCTTTGCACAGGATATCAGCTCAGTGGCAGCGGCTTCACACGTTTACAAAATCCTGCAGACATGTCAGAGGCCAAGACCGGGGCCTGAGTGCTATGTACGCGCGCTTGACTGGCACAGGAAACAGGCATGCAGCAGCCCCGACGCGGAGAGGCTCAAGAGGCCTGCAGCTGTAGAGTGAGGTCTCAACGAAGTCCAGCTGGCTTGTGGGCGAGTTCCGAGACTGCACGTGACTGTATGCTGTGTTTACAAAATGTTACGCAGGGTAACGACATCCTTGCTCGACCGCGCATCTGCGTGACTGCCCGGATGGGCTGCTGCAAGTGCGGCTGAGGCCCGCTGCAGATTGCGAAGGGTGTTCTCCTTGATCCTTCTACCCATCGTTCAGGTTTCGACCGTCATTAGGGCGTGTCTGCTCAGGGAGGCTTTCCTTCATTCACAGTTGAATCTGAGACGCTCAACTGCAGCAGCACGTGTTCCTAAAATAGCCTCAATTGTTCGATGTGCCTGCGGCGCTGTGGCTTGACGCGAATTGTAAACCGGGTTGCTTGCTCTCAATTGTTTTGGGGACAGCGAAGCTCGTGGCTAAGCGCAGCCATGACGCACTGCATGCACCCAGCGTGAAGGGAGCAGTACCCATCTGGCGCCAGCGGGCTTGCCGCAGCAGCGCTCGGAGAGCAGAACCATGCCGTGCCTGAAGCTTTGTGGCCGGCGGTGGGGCATCGCCGACGATGATATCATCTTCGCGGCCACGCCGTGGCTGTTCCACCTCGTGTGGATCATCCTGCTGCCCATCCTGCTCCAGGTGAGCTGCGCCGTGTCTGCGACTCGCATGTGGCGGATCAGGCCGCAGTCTGAGCCAGACCAAAGCCTGCAGCATATTGATGCCTGAAATCCCTGGAAATGAGTGGCGAACAACCATGCGAAGTGTTTTCTTGGACAATCTGCCCAAATGGCAGACGGTCAAGCCGCCCCCTGGGTGCGAGCGCGACGAGTACCGGCTGGCGGTCATCTCGCTGTTCTTTTTGTTCATTGTGGCGCTGCTGGAAGAGACCGCCATCGTCTTTGTGGCCCTCAGAGGTGAGCAAACACAAGCGCGCCGTGCCTGCATGCTGCTTCGTGCGGTGCGGCGCACTGGCGGCTTGCGTCAACACAGCTTGGCGCAGCTGAGTAGGGGAGATGTCGTGTTTCCGGCTGAACCATGTTCTGGCTGGCCGCAGGCTCGATCTTCGAAGCGCACAAGCGGCGCATGGTGCAGCCGCTGCTGTACCTGCGCGCGGCATCGCTTACCGCCGAGACCGCCTTCCTGAGTGCGCTACCCTCCAGCCCACTGCCTGCAGCTCGGCGGTTGAGATGCTCCCTGCATGTGGCTGTGTCCTGACCAGATCGCTCATCCATGCATTGCCGAGTGCTGATGGACGATGAATGCTTGGGGGCACAGTCTACGCTACAGTCGTTGTTCAGCGGCCCGGAGAGCGCTGCGCAAAGGGGTCTAATGATCCGGTCTGGGATCCGCCGCCCGTCGTACGGGTGAGTCGCCGCCGCGTCGGGCCCTTGAATGCTGTTGTCGCATGGCTGTGTCCACCCCTTATTCACTCCTGTTGTCTGCTGTCTGCTGGAACTCATGTCACCATTGCCGACAGAGCAAAACGCCCCCTTCAGGCCTGGATCTGGAGCACATGGGGCACTGTCATCCTCACGCTCATCTCCATGGTGCGACCCTTTTTGCGTTGCTGAGCTGACAGCAACGCGCTTCTGCGTCCTGCGTCTGGAAAGGGTCTGATGGCTGCTGCCTTGCCCGCCCAATCCCAGCCTCACACGCACGAAGACAGCATGCACCTGTGGAATGATGCCCTCTTGTTTTGGAGCCACAGGCCGCCACGTTCAAGTTTTGGCCAGAGATGGCGAAGGAGAAGTCGTGGGAGCACCGCGTCCGTCTCGTGTCTGCCATGTGCTGCTGCTCCAGCCGCGTCAGCAAGCCGCGCGACGGTGGGGAGACGACGCCACTCGCCAGAATGGCCCTCGTCTTCGCCTCGGTGAGACGTGTTTTCGGACGGCAGCTGGGCGGATCTGCCGCACCTTCTCTGCGTGACTGGCGCATCAGCATGTCGAGACTGCAGGAAGCTCTCGTGCAGGTCTGCTGATGCCTAGATGCTGCAGAACGCGATCGACGCTGCCAACTGTCCTGCAGATGTTCGGCTTCGTGGACATGACGGCGTCAGATTTTCTGGCTGCATTCCTGCTGGCGGCTCAGCTGCAGCGGTGCCGCCGCAAGGCAGCCCTGCAGGTGAGGACACACAGCTTTCGAGCTTGTCAAAGCCTGCAGTCGTGCCCCTGTTGCATGACTGTGAAGGTTTGTCGTGCCTCCTCAGAGCTGCAGGCAGCTGCTTCACTGATTCACTATGAATGCTCCTGCGGCTGCACTGCTGAAAATTCACATAGCTTGGGACCTACCCTGCCAATTAGCCTAAACATAACGCAGTTACAATATACGCCCACCCTGCAGCATCTGGCAGAGGACGCGGATGTCATTGACGCGGAGGCGGGGGCGCTGTCGCCCGTGGACAGCGCGCTTTCAACATTCTCTTCGGCGCGGTCGACGCTTTCGTCCATGCACACCAGCCGGCGCCGTATGACGTCTGGCGGCATCGCCGACCTCGAAGGTTGCCCTCTGCCAGACCTTGCCGAGCGTCCCACGGGTCCATGCAATACATCAATGCACGCTCTGTTCTGTCGGCAGCAGCGCTGTCGAGCCTGCTTTGCAAAGCTGCCCTCTTTGCCTGCATGTTAGCCGACCCTGGACACTGTCCGCTCCATGTGTGAGGGTGGTCACCTAGTCAGGAGATGGCGAAACCCCAAACCCTAAACACCTCCACTACTCCGACATGCAGCGGGAGACCTGCAGCTGCGCAGCCACTTTGGGCGACGCCGCGCCCGCCACACCTCTGGTGAGGTGGAGCTGGCAGCCAGCAGCGGAGGGGATGGCACCAAGGCAGATCAGGAGACGCTGCGGCGGCGTGCGACATCTGAATCCGTCAGGTCGCGCTTTGGGCCGAACGAGTCGCCGGTCGACGCCCCATTCGGCACCGCCACGGCTGCAGGCCGTGAGGCGCAGGGCAGCGGCGCTCCTGGCGAATCGCCCGCCGGCAACACTCGCGGCGCCGGCGGCAGCCGGAAAGACGCCAGCAGCGGCGGCGGCGGGGAAATGGCCGCGGCGGCTTCCCCCTTTGCGGCTGATCAGCATCAGCACCCACAGCGGCCGCTGAATGCAGAGGCTATGCGCCAGGGCGGTGCTGAGGACTCCAGGGCGAGGCGGGAGCGCACAGAGGAGTACCTCGAGGACGAGGTGCTCGACCGGCGCAGTGGGGTGCGCACACGCACGACATACATGGCATCCCTTCCGTAATCGACCAGATGTCTGCCTGAAGGCCCTTCCTCCACCTAAGATGCTGAACTGGTGCCATGCTGTCGATGCCAAATGTCTTGGCCCCAGCGGCAGGTTGCAGCAGACAGCTCAGCTTGCTCCTTGAGTTGCAGCGGCCGCCTCCTATTTGTAGCGCTGTGAAGGACTACCGGTGAAGACTCACTGTGTGCGTCTGTGCGTGCAGGGGCAGCCACCGGTGCGGGACATGGTGGCCGAGGGGCGCCGCCTGCTGGCGGCCGCAGAGCAGGAGGCCCGACATGGCGCGGGCGCCCACGCGCCGCTGGCAGAGCTCGGGGAGGACCACACCTCGTCAGCGGCTGGCGCCGATGCGCGCCAGTCTGGTGGTGAGACATCCCTGCAGCCGGCCTGCATGGGGCCGGCCTTGATGACCACAAGCGAAAATCTCTCGCTGCTGACAGATCTGCCGAGCGCATCTTAGTAAGTGGTCTCAGTTCCTGCCATGACCCAAGAATGGCATGTTGGCCGCAGGTGACGTGGAGCTGCTGTCACCTGCTGAACCGGTGTTTTCAGAGGCGGAGCAGCATGGCTCCGACAGGGCGCCGGTGGCAGAGCGTCTTGGCAGCAGCGCCAACCCGCCAGCGGCGCCCGACGCGGCGAGCGGCAATGCGCCAGCAGATCCAGCAGTGGCAACACGCGGCAGCCCGCGCACCTCGGCTCATGAGGCGCCGTCCCCAGACGACAGTGCCTGGGGCGCCGGCGCGGCGACGCTGCCGGCAGGCGCGAGGCAGCCAGCAGCGGCAGAGTCTGCAGCCCCAGATGAAGCCGGCACTGCACCGGCGGCGGCTGCGGCAGATGGAAGTCCGGACACGAAGGCCTCCCGGTCGCCGCCGTGGCGGCGGCGGCGGCGGCCATTCCACACGGCATCGCTGCTGGTGCAGCCCAGCGCCAGCGGCGAAGCCGGCCTAGAGCATGCGCACGGCAGCGGGCTGCTGACGCCCAGCGGCATGGCCGCCGACCTCAGGTCAGGCCTGTTTGACGAACAACACGCCTTGAGTGCAGACGCGACAGGTCAGTGTCGACCTGACGCGCACCACTTCACGGTCGATTCTGCCAGCAGAGATCATAGTGGCATTCCGCCCGCCTCACCAGCAACAATACGAAACGCAGGCATGGACCATAAACCCTAAACCCTCCCCAAATGCTTGTGCTGTACCCCATGGACTGCAGGCCGGAGCGCAGCGCGGTCAGCAACCTGGTGACCTTCAGCGGGGACCGGGAGAAGGTGGGCAACGAGGATGTGGCAGAGGCGGCGCACTACGTCAAGTACAGCTTTGCCGCCTACGGCTACCTGCTCTTCGTTTTCTCAAGGCCAATCTACTCGTGCGTCCCTCGTATCCGTCAAGCTGCCTGAGTTTGCAGGGCTGCATCGGGCCTGCATTAGGTACACGACTGCATGTTTGTGATGGGCTTCCTGCTACAACTTCCCTATCCAGCCACGCTGCATGCGTGTTTCCCATGCCTTCGGCTTACGTCGGATCTTGACAGGATCTTGAGAGCATGCATCCGAGAAGCAAACTGCATTGTGGTAAACCCTAAACCCTAAACCCTGCTGCGCAGGGGCCTGCTGCAGCTGTGCTGCGGGCGCTGGTTCGGCCTCATGCGCACGCTGCTGTTCAGCCGATCCACCTGGCGGCTGCGCAACCTGCTACCGTCCGCGCAGGCGCCTATCCCGGGCCCCGGTGTCAGCAACGCCCTCAACCGCGAGGCCATTCAGCAGGTGCAGCTCTGGTTTCAAAAAGAATCGAGCTCGGACAAGCACGCTGTGCTCCTCGTCCTGCAGTCTTCGCTCAGCAAAGCAGCAGCAACTTGATTATGCCCTGGAAAGCCGCCCGTGGAACAGACCGTAGGAGAGCTGTTTAAGCCGGTGTGCAGATCACGGGGCTGGAGGAGGAGGACATCCTGTTCGTGCGCTTCGAGGGGGAGGGCGGGCTGCACTGCCTGCCCTACTTCATCGCGCTGGACCGGGAGAAGCGCGCTGTCATCCTCTCCATCCGCGGCACGCTGTCCCTGGAGGACGCCATGACCGGTGCGCGGCACAGGTTTAGGGTTTAGGGTTTACCACTATTTGGTTTAGGGTTTAGGGTTTAGGGTTACAGGACGCCATGACCGGTGCGCAGCACAGGCTCTGCACACTGCCGGTGGATGGACGCTGCATGCTAAAGTGCACTAGGTGCCAGCGATGGTGTTGCGGGCTTGAACTGAGCTTAGCAGTCAGGCTACCTCATTCAGGGGGTGAGGCTCATCTGGCCGCCGTAACACCTTTCCCTTTACCATAAGATATCTGCTGAGGGAGCCTGGAATTGCTGCCACCCAGACCTGCTGTGCGACAGTGCGCGGCTGGACGACTGGATGCGGGAGGTGCCCAGCGGCGGCACCCCCGCCTCCTTCACCTCCGCGCAGCCGCCCAAGCGCCGCGCCGGTGGGTTTAGGGTTTAGGGTTTAGGCTGTTCAGCAGCGTTGCTATGATGCCTCTGCCGCCGCTGGTGCTAGTGCTGGTGCTGCTGAGTCACAATGCTCAACCTGGCACGTGCTTGGGGAGACCTCAAACATCCTGTTCGTCTGCATGTCGATGTTGCAGCATCTCACGAGTTTTCAGAAGCCTCTCGCTGATTCCCTGATGTCAACCTGCAGAGTCGGACTCCAAGTACGCCGCGCACGCTGGCATCCTGGACGCCGCAAAGGTGACTTGCCTTCTGGAGGTGACTTGCCAGCTGGTAGCGCCCATTTCACATTCAACCTTTGCCAAAGCCAAGGCATGGCTGAAGCCGTTTGATCCAGATACAAGAAGAACGTTCTCAGTTTGTCAGCGCGCCCACATTAATCTGATTTCCCTCGCATCCAGGCTATCGTCGTGGACCTGCAGACGACGGGCGTGCTGCGGGCGCTGTTCCAGCAGCGCGAGGCGTCCACCGATGAGCAGCCTGACACTGTCACATCGGACGAGCATCCGGAGGAGCACCAGCAGCCTAATGGCAGCGCGCACCCTGCAATCAGGCAGTGAGTGCTTCCTCTGCCTAGAAACATGCCTGCTGACCCCCCCACCTGTGCCACTGCATTTCCCAGCTAATTCCATTTTCGGAAAGCCAACTTGACACAAACGTGTAGGCTCTTGGGCCAGATACGGAGTCCGGCCCCGGTCATCGCTGCCGCATGTTGTTCTGCAGGCGATGCCCAGATCGGGGGTGCATCAGAACACTTTTGCGAAATATCAAAACACCGACATCTGTGCTGTTGGCCTCTCAGGGGCAGCTTCGTGCCGATCAACAAGGTGGTGGCGGCAGTGAAGGCGCAGGCGGCCGCTGTGGCGCCCGCAATCCAGAAGCTGGTCCCCTTCCCCTCCGACAAGGTTCGGGCCTCGCAGATTGTGCTCGGAGTATGCGAGGGGCCCACAGGAGGAGGATGAGGAAACGCGACGAACAAACTCTCGATGACTAGTCGAGTGTTGATGTAAAACTTTTGAACTTTAGTTATATTGAGTATATTGATCACCAGCTTGCTTCCAGCCGATTCCGGCTGATTAGCTTTCTCGGCGCCGCCACTGGATCGATCTTCATCGAGAAGGAAGTAAGTTGATTGGCCGGTGATTCGAACCTGCGACCCTTTGGTCACAGGTCAGTGGCGTTCCCCGAGAGAGGAACATTATGTGTTGTTGACCACTCTGTCCAGCACTGGTGCCATCATCGACGCTTTTCTTGTTCGCCTGCAGTCTGTTCCCATTCAAAACAGTCAAGCCGCGGCAGGGGCAGCAAGCGCCAGCAGTGCAGCTGAATACTCACGAGGCATTCTGGCATGTGGCCGAGGTGTTGAACTCGAAGCCCCGACCCCGAGGCACGACTGCTGTGGCAGGACCTGGAGGCGAGGCTGGCGGACATCAACTGCGACGGCTGGAAGCTGGTGGTGACGGGCCACTCTCTGGGCGCCGGCGCCGCCGCACTCGTCGCGCTGTACGCCCACAACTACTTCCCCCGGTGTGATACATGTATTGCGCCACCGCAACCCTGCTTGACCAAAAGACCATAGTCACCACTGTCGCCAAGGATAATCGCATGTCTTCAAACGACTTTCGACACGCAGTATCATTTTGGTGCATGTGACTGCTTCACCCCCAGCGCCGAGGCGTGTAAGGCTCTGAAGCCCTGCGACGCACCTCTGCAGGGTCAAGTGCTGGGCGTTCGAGCCGCCGGGCGGGCTGATGACACGCACGGTGAGCCGCGCGCTGCAGCCGCTGTGCACCTCCACCGCGCTGGGCAAGGACTGGATCCCC
>JAABUW010003847.1_pt1 | contig 20934 bp, 12 predicted proteins | sample 5560081 | NCBI WGS metagenome assembly JAABUW01 (sample SAMN10711882, study PRJNA513363) | rock metagenome | isolation source: Antarctica rocks | place: Antarctica: Victoria Land, Knobhead sud
TCACGTGAACATCTAGTCCGTGCTTTCGACTTCATCTGATCCGGACTTCATTACATTCGGCCGAGCTCAACATCAACCCAAGGACGACACCTTTTCCTGCGCTCGCTGCGGCACTCGGACTGTTTCGAAGTGACGCCACTTGATCCTTCGACGACCTTGCATGCGAGTCTGGCTCTTGTCCCATACCCAAGAAGTAACCTTTAGCTGAACATCACAACTACCATGCCACAGGATCCGCTGTTTCCGGAGATGGAGCCAACGACACAGCGCACGCAGTCCCCGGAGACCGCAGGCGGGAGCGAGCGGAAACGACGACGGAAAGTCTTGTCATGCTACGACTGCAGGAGGAGAAAGCTTCAATGTGACCGAGCCATGCCAGCTTGTTCTCGCTGTACTAAGGCTGGCCAAGCGGCGAATTGTCTATATATTGACGATGGGACCGATGCCCGAGGACGCCATAGAGACTCGGCGGCTCTCGCAAATGTTGAATTCAGCTCAGGGGCCCTAGAAGGTCACTATTCTCGGCCAATTCAAGCTCCTGCTCCAGCTGCCTCCACAGCAGACACACTGGCCAGACTGGAGTACCAGGACCGACGAATCAAACAGCTGGAGGCTGCTTTACTGTTATCAACACAAGCTGCGTCTCAACTACCTATCCACCAACCCAAGGCTTCCAGGTTACCGCTTACTCCGGAATCACCCTGTGCAATCGAGCCTGTTGTTGCTACGGCGCCTCTGAATATTACCGACCGTGAGACTATGCTGCTCCGTGGAAAGTCATTTAAGACACAGTTTCATGGCATCACTCATCCAGGGTAAGTTGGACCTTTGAGAACATCTCATACATTTGGCCGCCTGTAGGCAATTATTTCCTCCAATGGAGCAGCATGTTAGCTAGCAACACTTTCGAGCATGCCATCTCGACTACGGTCCATCTCGATATGGCTTTTCTGCCTCTCCAAGTCGAGGCCAAGCAAGCCGCCGCTGCCGTTCGCTGCCATCGTATTTTCATTTGATCACAAGCCGGAGACATCTGCTAATTGTACTTCCTTAGATCAATGATCGCCTACATCCCGGAGCTCAGCGCTTTCACCAAACAGACCTTCGAACGTGTACCCGCGCTGCTCAGGATCCGCCAAGATATGAAGGCTCTAGAGGACAGGACTCCATATGCGGCTGCAATGTCACGACAAATAACAGACGTTGACTTGAGAGCTTTGCTTCCTTCGAGAACTCAGACAGACCGGCTTGTCCAGCTCTACCTCGACAACTACGACAGCATCTATCACATCATCCATCTACCCAGCTTTCGACGAGAGTACAACGATATGTGGGCTACACCACATCTAGCAAAGGGCGGCTTCATCGCATTGGTCGTCCTGATGACTGCAACGGCGCAGTGTCTGCAGACCACCGAACCCTGGCTGTACACTGCCAACAGCTCCACAGCACGAGAAAAGGCGATCAACGCCATCTACTTGTGCGACCGCTGGCTAGAAGTACAAAGCCAAAAGCATGTCACCCTTGTGGACTTTCAAATACGCTTCCTTCTGAATTTGGCGAAACTGGTCAACGCACATAAGTTCAAACGTACGTGGACCGACGCAGGCACGATGATCCGCTTCTTCATGGCCGCAGGCCTCCACCGCAGTCCAGACCTCCTTCGCAAACCAACAAGTCCCCTCGACAAAGAGATGCGCCGGCGTCTCTGGGCAGCAGCATCCGAATTCGAGCTCCAAGCCGCCTTCGGACGAGGCATGATCTCCGCCCCGTTCCCACAGCAAAGTGACTGTACTCCCCCAAGCAACATCTACGATGAAGGCATCACCGCCGATAGCGAGCTTTCTCCCCCTTCCCGCCCCTCGCACGAATTCACCAGCTCTTCCTACCTGATCTTCGCCCACGAAACCTTCAATCTCCGCTACACCTTGAACACCGTCCTCAACAACATCCGCCAAACCATCTCCTTCGACGACGCCAAACGCTACACCGAAGACATCGAAGCACACCTCGCCTCCATCCCCGATTGGATCGGATCATCGTCTGAAGCCCCTCGAGCTTTACTAGCCATAACCCTCCGCCAATACGTCCTCGTCCTCCACGACCGCCAATTCCGGCAAGCAAAATCCCAATGTGAGCGCGACTTCGCGAAAACGACCCTCATCACCACAGCCTCCAAAATCATCTCCGCCCACAAGTCGCTCGTCCTCCGCGGCTGCCGCGCCCTACAACTTCTCTGTCAAGACCAACTCCGCGCCGCTCTGTCCGTCTGCCACATCGCCTCCACCCCCGACCCAGGCGCAGACGCCGTGCTAACGGCCATGATCGAAACGAACGCCGCAACAATCATCAACGACGTCTGCGACCACCTCTCGGACAAAATCACCCGCTACGGCCGCGAGCAGCGCCAACTCTGGATCGTGCTCGTCGCCAACGGCTTCATGAAAGCGAAGCGCGACCCTGCGCAACGTTTAGCTTACATGCAAGAAGCCGTCGACAAAATTACGCGGCCTTATTACAAGATTATGGCGTGTCAAGAAGACGGCCCTGCGACTGAAGGGAGCAATGGAGCTTATACAGCAGCAGCTATAGCGGACGGAGACACGAACGGCACGAAGGAAAGGGTAGAGAGGAGGTTCGAGATGCCTAACGGGATTATTGAGTACATGCCCAATGCTGCGAAGCCGAGCGAGTACGTTGAGCCGCCTATGCTTGATCTCGACGATTTGGCGCAGTGGACTTTTGACGATTGGGCGTTTGGGCCTGAGGGGCAGGGTGGGGAGTTTGGGGGGATGGGGTGAGCGGAGGGTTTGGTGGGAGGAGTTGGGGATTGTCTGGTTGCTGATGCTCTATACCCATGATGTCTAGCGCTGAGCGTGCCTGTTCGTGACAAGGCACTTCGAGCCTTGTTCTTTGCGTCCTCTCACGATCGTACTCAGCTCGGCCCGGCCTTGCGTTCCGTTACAGGCTTCCTGGTCTGCTTCGTCGTTCGGAGATGGAGGTATTGAGGTCCCATAACCGTGAGTCGGACTCTGCGCGGGCTGGAAGAATCGCCATCTCCCGCGAGCTGATCGGTTGGAAGGGTGAGGTCCGATGGCTGATAACCGGCAGACAAGATACCACTGCCTCCTCCGCCATGCAGCGAAATCGCTGTGAGTTCAGATGAGTCGAGTAGAATGGTGGTTCGTCCAACTTCCTGCGGTAGTCGATTTTTGAAAGTCAGAGTGGAGTGGTCATCCCTTCGCCGGTGAAAGTGTGCCAGTGCCGTCGAAACATCTCAAGGCCCCTTCACCCTCTCCACCTCCTCAGCTCTACATTCCGAAGATGTGCTCAAGCTGCGATGGACGTCGATCTCTCCTTCGCACGAACAGCTTTCACTCTGCGCTGCAGCAGTCTGATACGCATCACAGCATTTCCGCTCCTCAAGAGGACCTGGCGGCGCAAACCAATCCACACCCGCCTCCCGATCCTGCTGGAGCATCAGGCGCAGCTGGTGAATTGTTAGGAGAGTCGTCGACGCCATAGCGAAATAGAAAACTGTCGAGTGCAGATGGAACTGTCAAGTCGCGGGTATCTATCTGTACGGTATTTAAATGCGCTCGAAGGTGGTTTTGCCAAATTGCTTGATATGCTACAGTAGAAGCAGCAGCAGGCGTCTACCTATTTATACAACGTACTGTGCAATTCTATGCCCGTGAACCATTTCACGGGCGTGTCGGACCTTCCGGTCCATGAATGTGTCCGTCCCGCTTTCGAGCTCGTACCCGTGTCGAATCCTGCAACTGGCTCCGGCCGAGATGGAGATACCAATCGTTTTCGAGTCTCGACGGCGTTTGAACGTCCTATGTGCTGTTTCCACGAGTCCACGGGATGTTTTCGGATGGTGGAATTTGAGCGGCGTAACTTCAGGTGGTTGTCGCTCGTATGGCCGTAGAGCTTCCTTTTGCGACCACGTCACCATCCAGGTACCAATCGTGAAGTGCTGTGCTCAGTCGACCATCTTGCCCTGAAACGGAACCCCAATAGCCCGTAGCAGCAGTCGCGCATCTCGGTCCGTCCTGGCCGTGGTGTGGACCACCACATGGCATCCAGGAATCATCTTCGGCGGGTACCTGTCATCGCAAGTCAGCAAGCCCACCCCAAAACCACACTCCCGTCCCTCGTATCGTGCCCACTCACATGTCATAATTCACCTCCACCTCCGGAAACAGCGCGACCTCCTCCTGCGTCATCCCAAACATCAAATTCCCGGAATTATCCCCCGTACTGCCCTTCACGCCCTTGAAATCCTTCATCTTCGGCATCACCACATCCACCACTTTAGACAAAAAATGATACATCTCCTCCCCCTCCAACTCGCACGTCACGCTCAGATACTGCCCCTCCCGCACCCCGAACCCGGCTACACTCGTTTTGGTCGCGTGAGCCACCGCGCGGCACCCGGTAATCGCTTGCATGATCATTCCCGCGATGTGTAAATGCGCCGAATCCTCGATGGCGCCTTTGACCATCGTGTGCACGGTTACGCGGTTGAGTTTGGGCACGTTGCGGAATGTTATGGGGTTGCGAAGGAGGCGTAGGACTTGACCGCCGCGGGGGCCGCGACGGGGACGGTTTTTGTAGTAGGGGTTATCGCCGACCCAGCTTCGGAGGCGTTCGGCTTTCTGGGGCGCGACGAAGCCGGGGGGGTAGTGGGCGTAGGTCATGGTCATGAGGTCAGGCTCGATTGTTGAGTGGAAGGTTTGTTGAAGGCGCGGAAGGGAGAAGGGGCCGGGGATGAAGAGGCGGGAGGAGGGGTCGGATGGTTTGGGGGTTTGATGGGGGTGGAGGGGGCCGCGGTAGTAGCGGGGAGGGCGGAATTGGTATCTAGAGATTATATTAGTATGGAGATGTGGATTTGAGGTAGGTGAGGTTGGTTGTCGCACCTGCTAGATGGGAGTTGCTTTTCTCGCCTACGAGCTTTGGCGACTGGATCGAAGTGCTGCTCTGATACGCCGCCAGCCTGGAGGAAGTCGGTGGTATCGAGGGAGTGTGTCTCCTGGGAGGAGTCGGTAGAAGCGTGTCGGCGGCATTGCAGCATCCAGGCGGGGTTCAATGGCTTGGGTGAGGCCCAGCATCGCCTCAAAAAGGAATTCGTGACCTCCTGCAGCGCCATGCTAATGGAGTTGGGGGTATAGACGGATGCACGAGATCGAACGGCGATGGCTCTTGCCTTGCTCGAATATGCGTTTGGTTCCAGCCAATCGGCAATTGCATAGGCCGAAAGAAGCTCGAGCCGTGCAGGAACTTTTAAGCGACTAGGTTTCCACGCGATTGGCAGGTGCGATGCAGCAGCGGGGTGGTCGAGATGCGGCCGACATTGGCAATGGTTCCTCCTGCCGCTATATCGCACCTGCTGGAAAGATGACCCTCGTACACATCCAGCCAGCCTCGAGGTTCGCTGCCTCTCGTGTTACCGCTCTTGGGGTACGCCTAAAAGCGAACCGAGACCGAAATCGACTGCCTGATCGCGAGGCCACCTGACCGCACCCTCCGCCGCCGCCTGAACACACCGACCTGTACGAGTAGCAGCGACTTCCCGGATGATCGAGTGACCGATTGTGCCTGCTCTGAAACCGCACATGGAGACACGATCGGAGCAATAGCGACGACTGCAACATGAGCGGCGTCCGACGGTTTCTAAGCCGACGAGACAAGAGCCCAGCCCAGCATCACCGCCTTCACCATCACGAGAAAGCCTCAGCCCAAGTATGCCTATTTCCTTCATTCCTTAGCAGCCAGCATGCTTCCCTTCACACGAGCTCGCGTCCACTCCAATCGCCAGCGACAGAAACGACTCGGCGTACCAATCCCACCAGAGACAGAGCAGCTTCGTTGGTCATTCTGGTTGAATATCAGCGCGCGCTTCTGGGGCTTTGATGTCGCTCCACATAGCGACCCTGTCATCCTTGTGGACAAGCACTGTTACGTCAATCCAGCAAGTCCTCCAGCTAACACGCCCATCCCAGACTGCCCCTGCGCCTGCACCTGCACCTGCACATACACCTCCCGACCACTTCGACCACATCTTCACCCTACCCCAACATGACCCTCCCAAGAAGCCAGACAAGGACGAGGAGAAGAAGGTCAAGGCCGTCATCGAGCGACTACGACATTATGGCATCGACAATATTACCGAGGAGAACGTCGAGTACGCACTCCACGCACAGTCATCGCAAGGTGACCCGGAGGCGGCCTTCAAGATGTTGATGATGTTGGAGGATACGTACGAGGGCATCATGAAACCGCACGATCCAAGCGTCAAGCTGCTGGGAGCAGTGAATCGGGGGATGACAACATGCTATCTCGATGCTCTCCTGTTCGCCATGTTTGCCCGGCTGGACAGCTTTGAAGCAATGCTGTATGAGAACTTCGACGACTTGAAGCGGAAACGACTGGCGGGATTGCTACGATTGTGGGTGAATATGCTACGGACTGGTCGGTTGATTACGGTCGATATCACAGAGCAGATACAGCATGCGCTGGTGGAATGTGGTTGGGCAGATGCGGGTAGGCACCGCCAGCAGGACTCTTCCGAGGCGTTCAGCTTCATCACTGCTCAGTTGGAATTGCCGATGTTGACGCTGAAGATGGATATGTACCACACTGGCAAGGAGGACCCGCAGGACGATCACAAGTTCATCAACGAACGATTGCTTGAGGTTGCACTTCTGGACGAGCCAGCCGAGAGTCGGGATGTCATCACCCTGGAGGACTGTCTCGAGCACTACTTCAACAACCGTATCGAGGTCAAGCGACATATGGAGAGTCAGCGACGGAACACTCTCAAGTCGGCAGGCTACATCGATGTCCCAACGAAGGTCGAGAAGGAGTCAGGGGCGCACGTCGAAGTGCTCGAAGTCGGCCCTGAAACTCCCATCGCGCAGAGTCCGGCCATGCTCACACCTCTCGTCGAAACGCCGAGTCATCAAACCAAGGTCGAGCAACTGCGGCCGACGTTCGGACGCAAACGAGCAGACAGCATATTCAGCCAGCGCAAACTTGAACTTACAGGCATCGATCCGGAAGAGCTAAAACGTCAAGAGACTAATGGATCCCAGGACGCCAAAGGACGAAAGCTTAGTACGCGGACGGAGGTGCTGATGCCCGCGTGGCAGTTCTTCAAGCTGCTGCCGTGGTATACAGACCACATGCCTACATCAGATGCACAAGTGGCAGCCCATTTCTCGAAGAAGCGGCCTGTTCTGGGAATATGTCTGAAACGATATTCGTACACAAACGATGGACTGGCCCAACGACGGAACACCTACGTCGACATACCTTTGGAAATCGCGGTTCCCAACTTCGTCAGCGATGATATTATGCAAGATGGCGGTCCACTGATGGGCAACTTCCGGCTTATGCTGCAGTCCGTGGTCTGCCATCGCGGTGTATCAGTGCATTCGGGCCATTATATCTGCCTCGCCCGAGGTCGAGCAGGCGATGGACTGGCTCCCCGGCCGTCCACTGATGAGCGACGAGAAATTCACGATAGTGAGGACAATGACGACCCATGGATGCGATTCGACGACCTGGCGAAAGAGCGGACAACGCCGGTCGACATTCACCAAGCACTGCGGGAGGAGACGCCATATCTTCTTTTCTACCAAGTTATGCCTATCGATGAGGACGGCCGCTCAATCCACGAACTGCCGAGCTATGATGAGGCGACCTCACGGTCTCAGTCGGATGCCACACCGTTGGAGAAACCCTTCTTACAGCAGCCGAACGAGTCCGCCCATCATCTTGAGCAGGTCATGTCTGAGCCTGCCACCACAACGACACGTATATCAACCGATATCCTCGACTTCGGTCCCGCCTCCGAACGCACCAGCCTCGACGCCAACACCCTGCTCGACCCGCCTCGTGGCCGCGCCGACGCGCCAGGTGAAGCGCGAAGAAAAAGCATCACCTTCGACACCGCAAGCTTCGCCGGCAGCGTCACGACCGACACCACGAGCAACTCCGTCCCCACCACGCCCTCGGAGGAGAAGAGCAATAGTTTCCTTGCTGTCGCCAACAAGCTTACTGCCTCGAGGAGAGGCAGCGGACATTCGAAAACGACGAAGTCGAAGTCACGACCGACGAGCACGGGACCTGACAGTGGAGGCAACAGATTCAGCCTCAATATGTCGAAGTTGACGCAGATCATGAGCAATAACAACAGCAACAGCAGTCACAAGACCGATAACAGTTCGGCGGAGGAGGTGGCGGTCATTCAGGGAATCGCACCGTCTGAGCATGTCGCAGCGGAACTTGCTGGGCAGAAAGATGCTGCGAACGTCAAGCCGGCCGCGACACAAGACAACGCTGCAACAAAAGAAACTGCTCTGCCGATCTCAGCGCCAACCTCGAACACGAGCAAAGAGAGCTTCACCACACCAGCTGCCGCTCAAGGTAAGCCGGCGAAGCCTGTCGTAGCCATCCCGCCTGCACCGCCTGCATCCCATGCCAAGACGAAGAAGGAGAAGGCAGCAGCGAAGCACCACGGCAAGCACACGGGCAAGGAGAAGGAGGAGCGGGATTGCGCTGTCATGTGATTCGAGTCTGCTGCGGCGCGATGGGCGTTTTGTTACAGCGCGCGTACTTGGTGGGGTGCGATTCGTTGGTGGTGAGCATTGAAATGAGATCTTGAGAGCGTTGGGCCTGCTATCGTTGCGGAAGGCGTCTGGCGACGGATGGATGAGGGTGGTGTGAGCGGTGTTGGACTTTCGTGGAAGGGTGTGGTAGAGGATAGAGGGTAGAGGTGTAGAGGATGTAGAGGGTATATAACATACTTCACTACCTCGTCGACGAGCGCAGAGGCGATATCATGGCGCGAATAAGAGAGGTCTGAATCTTGAGGTCCGATGTCAGCCCTCGGAGTGCACTGCTTGTTCTCCACGAAAACTCGCATCATCGGAGCAGTAGAGCAGGAGCTGCAGTGGCGCCGTCTTCCTTAGGTTCGGCGAGATATGTCTGGCACATGAAAAGAAGTCGGGTGACCCCAACACAATGGTGGGCGAGACAGAGAACAGTGCGAATTTCGAAAATCGTCTATTAACATTTCTGGAGTTTAAGATATGATCGGATGATATTCTTGTCCGCTATGCAATGCACAAATATCAAACCACCAGCGCCTCGCTGTAAAGATAACCCATCTATCACCGCTCTCACGAATTCTTCCCCAGACTCTGCAGATTGACCAGCTCGAAGTACCGTCCACGCTTCTGGATCAACTCCGAGTGCGTGCCGTTCTCGACTATCCTTCCTTGGTCGAAGACGTAGATCATATCGGCTTTTTGAATCGTTGAAAGGCGATGTGCCACCGCGATCGTCGTTCGTCCCTTTGCCGCCTTGTCTAGCGCCGCTTGCACGACCTTTTCGGATTCGGAGTCGAGGGCGCTAGTGGCCTCGTCCAGTAGCAAGATCTTCGGATCACGAAGGAGAGCTCGGGCGATAGCGATCCGCTGTTTCTGGCCACCGCTAAGCATTGATCCCTTCGATCCAACAACCGTGTTGAAGCCATCAGGTAGAGAGAGGATGAAGTCGTAGATATTTGCGTCCATGCAGGCTTGCTCGATCGACTTCTCGCTGACGTCTTCTGGCTTCTTATCGGCGCCGAGGAGGATGTTCTCGCGGATCGTGCCCTGGTAGAGTGTTGGTTCCTGGGAGACAAGGGCGAGGTAGTTGCGATATTGGTTGATCTTGAGCGACGAGATTTCGCGGCCGTCGACGTATACGCCTCCGACCAGTGGGTCGTAGAAGCGCTCCAGCATCGCGATTGTTGTGCTCTTGCCGCAGCCTGATGCGCCGACCAGGGCTACGTACTGGCCAGGCTTGACGCTGAGATTCAAGCCCCGAAGCACAGGTTGCTCTGGTCGTGTTGGGTAGCGGAAGTGCACGTCGCGGAACTCGATGCTGCCCTCCACGCTCGTCACATCTTGACCTTCTTCACTCCAGGTGTCGATCTCTGGTTGCCGGTCGAAAAGGACTTTCATCGAGGCGGCCGCGTGCTTCGCTTTGCCCATATCCGGCGCGAACGAGAAGATCGTACCAGCGCTCTGCGAGCCAAAGATGACCGCGCTGAAGCAGAGGAAGAACTGGAACATTGTATACTCTCCATTCCCGATGAGCGTGCCGCCATACCAGAACCCAAGCGCAATGCACAAGAACATGAAGCTCTGGCTCGCAGCGTATAGACTTGAAGACTGCAGGATCGACTTCAGCGACTGTGAGCCTTGCGAGACGAGCTGCGCGTGATAGTGCTGCCAGACATCGTCCTCACGGGTCAGAGAAGCGACAGTTCGGATTGCTGAGGTGGCTTCGCAAGCGTAAGAAGCAGACTTCTCGTAGGCGACCTTGGCACGAGTCTGGAATCGCGTAAGCATCCAGAACCTGAGGAAGCCGCAGGCGAGCACGATAGGTACGGTAGCGATGCAGACGAGCGCGAGTTTCCAGCCTATGGCGAGAGAGATGATGAAAGCGACCACGAGGGTCACCATGACCTGGAGGATCGTGCCGAGAGTGACACCGGACATGCCTGCCAAGTGCGTGGTCTCGGTGGATAGAAACGAGGTCAGTGCACCGGCGGTGTTGGTGTCTCTATCGAAGAAGGAGATGTCTTGTCGGAGCATGGTACGGAACGATCGGTCGCGCGAACGATGCACGAGCCGCTCAGAGCAGTACGCGAAGGCCACCCCAGATACGCCATGGGATATGAGTTGTGTAATGGCGAGCATAAAGTACATCCAGCTCCAGAAGTTGATGCTAGTACGCAGTTGGTCGTACTCGGAGGGAGGTAGAGAGAGGGCAGTGATCGATTTGGCGAAGAAGACAGACTGCACGGGATTTCCGGCGCCAGCGATGACGGACATGACGAGGCCCGTCAGCATTTGCCACCACTCCTGCTTGTTGAAGGAGGCAACAAGTCGCATAAGTTGCCAGAGCGTGTATTTGTGTGCGGTATCCGACGGCTTCCCTTCGAGCACTTTGCTAGACGCGGACTTGCCAGTCTTAGTACGGCCGAGCTCGAGATCTGCTGGGTCCGAGTCGAATGGCTGGTCCTTCTCGGTAGCCGGCGTCTTTGCCATCTTGTTGCCGTCGCGCTCATTGAAGAGCAAGATCTCCTCGTCTTCGTCACTGTCGTCCCGAGTCCTTTCGGTCTCCTGCGCGATACGCTGAGCTTCGACGAGGTTATAGTAAGCCCCTCGCTGCTCGAGAAGAGCGTCGTGTTTTCCTTGCTCGACAATGCGTCCTTGTGTCATCACGACAATGTTGTCCGCGTGTTTTATTGTGCTGAGTCGATGAGCGATCACGATGGTAGTCCGCCCTTGGGCAGCTTTGTCGAGCGCAGCTTGCACCACGCCTTCGCTCTTGGTATCGAGGGCGCTGGTAGCCTTGAAAGGGGTCAGCAGTGTTCACACACGAGATGCTTTTGTTCTTGGATTTACCTCGTCAAGCAGAAGGATCTTTGGGTCGCTGACGATGGCTCTTGCAATGGCAATACGCTAGGGACATATCAGCGGTGCTGCGAGATGTGGACACCAAAACTCGTGATTTACCTGTTTCTGCCCTCCACTCATCAAAAAGCCACGCTCTCCTACGTTCGTCTCGTAGCCTTCAGGTAGTTGCATAATGAAGTCGTGTGCATTCGCCATCTTCGCAGCCTGTTCGATCAACTCTGTGTTCTGCTCGCGCGACTTGCCCTCATGCTCTGTCCCAATCAAGCCGTGGGTGATATTGTCAAAGATGCTGGTAGCGAATAGTGTTGGCTCTTGCTGGACCAAGCTAACTTGTTGTCGTAGCCATCGGAGGTTCAGCCCTTGTACGTTCTGCCCATCGAGCAACACTTCGCCACCGACGGGATCGTAGAACCGCTCAACAAGCCCAACAATAGTGCTCTTGCCAGATCCTGAAGCTCCGACCAGCGCAGTAGTCTTGCCAGCAGATACCAGCAAATTGACGTTCTCCATTACGACAACTTCTGGGCGAGAGGGATAGATCATTCTGATGCTCCTCAATTCGACCGTGCCTTCGAGATACTTCAGTCTTTCGCCTTCATCGGAATCGGGATCCAGGGGCGACTTCCGGTCAATGGTCGAGTATATCTTCGCCGCTGCAGCAACCGCAGTGGTGAAAGCCTGAATGTTCGGAGCTACGTTGCCAAGCGCGAAGGCGCCGATCATGATGGTTAGCAAAATCGTGAGAACATCGGAAAGCGACATTTCTTTGGCCACCAGGTAGTGCGAGCCCTGCCAGAAAGCCAGTGCGTAGTTAAGCTGAGGAGATAGATGGGCATGGTTAGTCGATGTCTTATCAAGGAGTGGCGTCTCAGCAACGGGCGTCATGTCCATCAAACTTACATAGATGAAGCACATCAGGAAGCCAATCATAGATCCAAGAACCGCCTTCATCTTGAACGCTTGCTTCTCGGCCTCAGTAAGATGCACGTCGTACTCCTTGGCCAACTTGTCCTGGGTGCCGAAAGCCGTTGCGTTGCGGATAGAGCTGATGACTTCCTCGGCGACAGTCCCGCCAGACGCATATGCTGCAAGCGATTTCTTGTTGTACTTCGTGATGATGCCGCCAAGAGCTCCCATGGTTCCAACGATGGCGAAGATGGTCGAGGTGAGGATGAGCGCCAGCTTCCAGTATTTGATGTAGGCAATCACGTAGGCGGTGACGAAGGTCGCTACCGCGGTGAGGGTCAGGCCAACCTTCTCCGACTGTGTGCAGGAGGGTAAAAGTGTCAGCAATGTTTTAGAGAAGAGGGACGGTCTTACCCCTGGGTACTTACTATTCCATCTTGGACCAAATTCGTATCAGCCGTAATGCGAGTCGTGATCTCTCCAGCTCCAAGCTTATCAAAGTATCCAATGTTCTGCCGCAAGATCGAACCAAGATACTGCTCCCTAATCTTCGCCGATATATGCTCGCCCGTGTAGATGAAGCCAGCCGTAGCCACATAGATCGTGATGAACTCGGCAATGGCCAAATAAACGAAGTAGAGCACCAAATGCGCGATTGTGGCGTTGAACTCCGCATGTGTGATCGTGCCTTTGTAAAGGTAGCCTTGGAATACTCCAGCCAGGTTGCCGAAGACAATGGTCATGAGTGGCATGACCGCACCACCTACTATCGCACACAGCCCGCTCAATGCCATGATGAGCCAGTCGTTACGAGTCGCGTACCGGTACAGCATCATGTATGTGACCTTGACAGTCGGTATGTCGAGCTGCCTCCGTAGAACCTCGGCTTCGTGCTCTGGCAAGTGTGCGAACGGATAATTCTCCTCTTCATCCTTCTCTGGCTTCGGTGCCTTTGAGTCGAGCCGTGAGAGCGGTGGCGCGGGCTCTACAGGTAGCTGCATCGGGAATGGTGTCTGCCCCAAGGCCGCCTTCTCTTGATCCCCGAGAACGATGTCTCTACTCGATGCGCCATCGTTGCTCGAGCTCTCCTCCATCTGCTTCTCCACCACTTCTCGGTCTGCTGCTCCACTCATCGCGGTAGTGGTGTTGTTGTCTTGTGCCCGTCAGGCAGGAGATCCGAGGTGGCACGCAGCCACTATATGCGAGTGATATCTATGCCAAGTATGGTGAACTTCCTTCGATTGTTTCGACTAAGCGAAGGATTGTGGTAGTGGTGGTATATGATTCTTTCAAACGACACCAGATCCCACGGCCAAAACAGCTTATGAGCTTTTCACAGAACCGAAAAAGTCGTGTGATAGAATGGATACGAGAACGAAAGCACGAACTGTTGATGACACCGAGAAGCGAAAAGGGAAACAAACCTGCCGTCTTTTGACATTAACGTCGCCTGCGGGTATCTAGGCTTCCGAGATGCACAGCGGTGGCGTGTCGTCCAGTGCATAAGTGCCGCTTAAACGAGCTCTCGCGACGGACCTTACAACAACATGACCTCACCACTTGCTCGTCGGACGCCGGACGCAATGCGCACTGCTTACGGAGTACTTGGTGGGGAATGTGTAGAGTAGGATGAGTGAGTATTGGAAAGTAGGAGATTCTTGGGCCGAACCTTTCAGCCTTCGAGCAACTTTGAGTCTCTCCTGCTAGAACTATTGGCCGAAACCCTCGGGACAGCGTGTGGCCCGAAAAAGGCTAAGACTTTCTCCTTACGACCACGATGACTGGGCGGGCTCCGCAGGAGAGGGAGAGGGCAACCAAGACACACATATCAGCCGTAACACCCATAACCTCCGTACCCGTTCTGGTTCACTGTCATTACCATCATTTTACCACTCTGTGTTCGAACGGGAACGGTAGGACTTGTCGGACTTCGATCCCGCGGCGGACTTCATCACTTCCGTCGGATTGAGCATACGTACTACTGAGCAGCACAAGAGTCACTCGGACTGCTCGCCTCCGAACAGGAGGCTAAGCAGATGAGATCCATTTAGGGTTGTTCGGGTCTCAACGTGAGTGATCTAGATTAGTATACACAATATCGTACAACGAGCCCACACAGCCTCATATGCTCCGAACCTCCTCCCCCTTGACCGTCCGCTTATCCCACACCTTCACCGCATCAGCAAACATCTCCCGAGCCCGGATTTTACTCCTCAACCTCGCACAAAGCAGGAAAGCTCCGCTGAGCTTGCGATGCAGACTGTACGTCTCTTCCGGCGGGGGCGCCATCCGCTCTCTCAGCATGACGCCGATGTTCGCTCGTACTCGGTCCGTGATAGTCTGATCTTCGAAATCATACACCTCCGGCGCGGTCTGAACAAATGGCTCGGCCAGAGTCATGATAGAGTCCACGTGCGCTACCAACATTTCTTTGCTCTCGTGTCCGGTGAGGTAGCCGAGTTGGATGGAGAAGTCCTGGCATCCTTGACGGTCTCCCTTCGAAGCTGCGATGAGTAGGGAGACGTATGGCTCGACGAACTTGTCCGGGAAATCTCTGCTCGCTCCGAAGTCGAGCAGTTCCAGCTTCTGCGAGTCGCGGTTGTAGAGGAAGTTGGTCCAATTGGGGTCGGTCTGCATGAAGCGCCACTCCATCAGCTCCCGTAAACAAAGCCGCAAGATCTGTGTGCCGACCCAGTCGCGGTCGCTTTGGTTCAGGTCCGTCATTTTGGTGACGGTGGTGCCAGTCATGAACTCTGCAGTGAGCACACCTGGCCCCGACGCCTCTGTGTAGACGGTCGGTACTTTGAACGTGCTCTCTTCGCTCTTCAGTAGCTCGCCGAACTTCATGCAAGCTTTCGCCTCTCGCTCGTAGTCGCATTCCCAGCCCAGTTCGACGCGAGCGTTAGCGATGGTCTTGTCGAGGTAGAGACCTTTCGGTAGAAGTCTGCTCGCTGTGAGAAGCAATGCCAGGTTGTTCAAGTCCGAATCTATGCTGTTGCGGACACCGGGGTATTGCACTTTGACTGCAACTGCTTTGCCATTCGACGCCAATGTCGCCTTGTGCACTTGACCAATAGAGGCTGCGGCGAATGGCTTCTCTTCGAAGTGCGAGAAGATTTCTCGCCATTCGGAGCCAAGGTTGTCCACCAGAACTTTGTTGCGCTGCGATGGTGGCATGTAGTCAGCGTTATCCTGCACACGCTGTAATATCTTGTTGATCGTAGGTGGAAGGATCTTCGAATCTTGAAAGCTCATCATCTGTCCCAGCTTGAGTGCTGCACCACGCATTCGGCTCAGCTTCGCCACGAGTCGGTTTACGTTGCCTTCGCTCAACATAAGACTTCCCTCGCTGCTGCCACCCGTCATTCTGCGGAAGCTCTCGCCGACGGCACCGAATGCCATGCCGGTCGCAAGACCACCGTACTCCCATAATCGTCCAAAGCGTGAGGATGGCACGCGAGATTCGTGCATCTCGTAAGGCGATGATACACCTTGTTCAGCTTCGACAGGCATATTGGCTTCTTGGGCTATCGATTGTGCTAGGTTCTCCGTCTCGGCATCGTTCTCACCGACACTCGGTGATGGAGCTTCCGGGCTCGCGGTTAAAGGTGCGCTGGCTTGTTGATCTCGCTCCTGGCTCCATCGCTCCTGAGCAGCTACCATCTCAGGCAGTGGCTTCGGGGCCATCCTTTGTCTCTTAGCGTAAGGACTCTTGCCGTCCACCTCACCCTGCCCAAGCATGCGTGACACCCGCGGTGCGGAGAATAGGCCTTCGGTGTTGATACTGTCCGGTAGCTGATTGGTATCTGCGCTTTTCCCAGGTGCGTAGAACACGTCTTGGTTCAGCGACTGGTCTGGTACAGACTGCTGCGGTTCTTGCGCATCTTCGGCATGCCTGGGAATCTTCATGCGTGGAAGAGAGGACAATTCAGGCGACACAGCTTCAGGTCGCTCGCCATAGCTATCTTCACCAAGTGTACGATCTTGCGCCGGCTGCTCGGTTGCACTCATTGCTGGTATCTGTCGCTCTGCCTGCCTCTGCAACTCCCTCTTCCGAAGGGACGCCAGCGAGCCATCGTCTTCACCCATCCGCCCATCCGACGATACTGAGCTTCTGTTGGTGTTGACTGTCGCTGCCGTGTCCACACCTACACCAGTCCCAGTAACATCCGCATGCTTCATAGGTGTCTGATCGGGTACATGTCCATCTCGCCCTGGCTGTGCTGATGGACCACGCTGTTGCTCCTGCCATGATGGCCCCGGCTCCGTGAACCTCTTTGCAAGCTCGTACGCCGCGCCAGCCGTCACCGTGACCCTATCCGTCTGATGTTTGACCGCCTTCGCAAGGCCAGAAGTCTTGCTGATAACATCCCACTGCTGTCGTCGCAGCACAATGTGCTGCTTCGCGATCGATCGTCCAGCATTGAATAACCTCGCGCTGTCCAGTAGCCGCTTACCGGCCATGGAACATACAAATTATCGATCTACCTACCTTGAATATGCCATGGTTATCGTTGTCGACTCGATATCATGTAGTTAGAGGTCCTGCCGTCATCTGTTTTGGGTTGGTGCCTCAGGTTCCCAAAATTTCCCGCGACCTCACCTCGACCTTCACCTTCACTTCTTCTTACTCCAACTACCACCAAGCCAGGTCGGAGCCACGTTCAGTACATCACCATGGATTAACGCGCTGGAGTAAGAATGAATGTTCGTCCGAGATGAAGCGCATGGCTCTGCCGATGTATGCTTTGGCGGTCCCAGATTCCGCCATGGAGTCGGCTTGTCGCAAGACGTGCAGCCACGACACAGACGCCGGAGGCAGAATCAGCTCGATATGTAGACCTCTACTAGTCAATAACGAGAGTGGTTGAAGCACTTTTCCGGGAGTTGAATGTCTTGCTGGAACTGATGCACTGGCTGTTCGATCATGAGTGGGAGCATGCTTGCCGGCAGGGGATGTATGTAGCTCTGGCAAGCTAGCGAACCGGCCTGACTACGGTAGCAGTGTGCGTCAAGCCATGTGCTCTCCTACTGGAAAAGAGTGTGTGGTATTTGCCCACAACTGCTCGTTAGGAGATTATGGTAAGGATCGACTACGTCTTCCAAGGGAAACATCTCTTGACTCCCACAGTGCTCCTGCGAAATTATTAGCGATTTGTTGTTCTCTGCCTGCTCAGCATGGTACGGTAAGCCAGACTAGGGTCTCCGCCAGCCAAGCTCCGAGCAACTGCCCATTCACATGTGACATTGGGGTGAATGTCGAGAAGTGGCGCAGTCTTCCGACACTCTCACCACCCGGTCATTATAGGTGGGCGAACTTCACTACACTCTAAGCTTGGCCCCACGCACAACCTCACATATTTCTGACACCTTCCACGAAATCTCTTCTACACCTTCGACAAAACCTTTCCACGCACACCTTCTCAGAGCAGGACGTTCCAACACCAACGGTCACCACTCTGTATACGTCTTCCATCTCGTACACTCAGAGCTGTCACCAACGAACTGCCACCCACTGCAAGAAGCGCACATCAGTACCTACCAACGAAGTTTCACACCAAAAAGGTGATTTCTAGCACAGAACCTCCGCAAACACCACAGCGCTGACACGCTACCAGACACTGCCCTCACCATGAATCCTTCAGTCACTGCACCCGCTCCCAGCTCTTCTCCAAAGATGAGCGCCTTCACGTTGTGTGCTGCAATGGCCTTCATTGGCTTGTTCCACGCAGCTCCCTCCATCGTCACGATTCCTGGGCTCTTCCACTATCCCTATCTCACCCGTCTTTCCATCCTGCTCCAACTGGTACTCCTCGTCCTCAAAGTCACCAACACTGACATCGGCCACTTCATCGCAATCCCACGGAACAAGTACTCTCGGAAGTATGCACCGTTCAAAGATGCAGATGCCGCCCTTCAACACACCAACATGAAGCTCGCAGAAGCAGAGACTACCATTATCAAAAACCAAGAGGCGCACCGCGTGGAGAGTTTCAATGCCGAACTCCAACACATCACCCAGATGACAGAGTCTCGTCAAGCTGCAAATGATAAGATTCGAGCCCTCAACCAGACAGTCCAGCGACTAAACAAAGCCCTGGCACAGCGCAAGGAAGCCGATGCTGTCGTCCAGAGTGATCTCGAACGTGCGGTCGAATACTCAGAGGACACCGACGCTGCCCATCAGCAAACCAAGGCTGCGCTCGAAGCGGAGAAGCGTGCCCATGAAGCTCTCAAGCAAGACAAGGACACTCTCCAGCAGAGCTACGACACCCTCGAGAAGGCTTCAGAGGAGGAGATCAAGCAGCTAAAAGCTGCCAAGGACCAGCTTGATGGAAAGTTTCGCGCCTCGGACGGCGCAAATGTGACTCTCAGGCTTCGTAACGAGTGGCTCCGAAGAGAGGCCCGGATCCTCACCAAAAAGAACACAGCCGCGCAGTACAACTTCGACATCTGCTGAACTCTCCTTCAGCATGTCACTGGTCATGCATTCCAGGACTTCGTTGCCCGTCCAGGCATGACAAGCAAGCACGCGCCACCTGTGCTTGTCGACCTTGAGAAATTCGAGGCAGCGTACAAGCGAGTAGAGCAGCAGCAGATCGCAGAACCAAAGCAGAAATTGCAGACGGAATTGCAAGCAGTGGAAGTTGAGCACAAGAAAGAGCTAAAGCACGGAAAGGAAATGCTCGCTCTCGAGGTGAGGAAGCATTTTCACTGCGGCTTAGAAGAGGGCCGTCTCTCTGCTTCTGTTTCTCCTTCCTCTGACGCCACTCCTGCTCGTACCCGCACCACTCGCCGGTCTTCACCAACACCGAGGCTTCTGCACAATGCTGGGTTTGAGAGCTTCACGATGCTGAAGGACGCATTTCGTACTTATACAGGTAAGAAGGTCCTCCGTGCGGGTCCTTTCAGTTTGCATCTTCGATCGAAGGCCAAGCGTAGCTGTCAGTCGGGGCGCGGGCTCTTGACCGACGGCAGCAACGCCATGGCCCTTGACTGAGGTCGTGCTTCGACCTCAATCAGACCACAGCACCGGAGGCGCATCAGTCAAGCGCCATCATCACGACAGCAGCAACCTTCATCAGCCAGCATGACAGACACTCTCAATCGCCTTAATCACCCTCGCTACAGTCCGTCGCTCGCCGCTGTTCACGTCTCCAGATCAGCGCCACCTCAAAGTCAGCGCCAGCGCACAGTCACCAAGCACAGCATACAGCCTGACCGACCCCGACCAACTGCAGCCAACAGTATAAACACCGGCTCGCAAGTATCAGCGGCCACCAAACCGCCTGAATCTCAACAGACCGCTTTTCTCCTGTTTGAGGGAGAATGCAGCACGAGATGGCAGTTCGTCGTCGTGCATGAAAGCCTAGTGGATGGGTTTCGCACACCGAACTGATCAGCGCAGTAGGGCACGAAAAGGCTTGATGGCCAGCCCAGCAGCAGTCGCTACGCTGGTTTACGAGCCGAAGTAAGCCTACCGCGGCGCAACTTCTACGATGTCAGTGTCGCTACCTCGTTACTGGCGAGCGTACGCGCACTGCCCCGAGAAGTCTGCGTAGTCCCAAAATCCTTTTAACGAGGGTGCAGATGAAAGCAGCCGTCTATGTGCCAGTACGGCGGCTGTTTCCTGCATTTCTCTAGGTGAGGACTCTGAAGTTTGAGAACGATACTTGTGACTGCGACTGCGACCTGCAGAAAGCTTTCCGTAAAGCCCTCCTTTTGGTAAAGGAACGCCCCTGACGGAAGCTCGTGGTAAGCACCTCGTTTGGTAACGAGCGCCCCTGCCACCTGGTCGCAAGATGTTGATGGTCGGTGAGGAGGTAAGTCAGCTCAGAGTCCAGCTACCGCTAGGAGACATGCTAATGATTGAGTAGGTTGTTGCTGCGCCTGAAGGTGTGGATGCTTGCATTGATCGAGAGGTGGTGGTGATTGTGAATTACGCCTACAGCATGAGCGTTGGACAGCAAGCAGGGCGAACATGGTGACTGAGAGAAGTGTTGTTATGCATGCCTGATTGATTGATTGATTGTTGCTTTCTGCATGATGGCGTTGGATGGATGGCTACGGTGCCGTTGGCCAGATTGAGGCTGTTGCATTTGTTATGATACCTTGGGCGCGAGCATGCTACTTGTTACGGATTGGGGCATGCTGTTTTGTAAATGGACTGAGTACGACATACTTAGCACGAACTTGCTCTATGGTCAATACTGTGCATTCAACAGTGCCTCATCCGGAACCAAATGCGGCAGAATCTTGTCTTCCGTGTACCGCCAAAGAGTGCTTGTGGCCTGGTTCATCCACGTCGCTCCCGTATACCAAGTGTTCTTTTTTCCCTGCAATGCCATCAAGTCATTGTAGAAGCCATCACGAATGGCATCCATCGACACTGTGATCTCGAAGGGTGACCACTTGTGCAGCGCAACGATCTCCGGGTTCTGATCTGGTTCTGGGAAGCCAGCACCTTCTCGGACTCGTGCCAGCGTTGCCAGGATATCGTCTGCAACCTCGGCGTCAGACATGTTGTGAGGGCTGCTATAGTACG
>JAABUW010003848.1_pt1 | contig 20929 bp, 34 predicted proteins | sample 5560081 | NCBI WGS metagenome assembly JAABUW01 (sample SAMN10711882, study PRJNA513363) | rock metagenome | isolation source: Antarctica rocks | place: Antarctica: Victoria Land, Knobhead sud
CTTTTCACTTGCTATTTTTCGTTCCCCCCCCCCCCCCCCCCCCCCCCCTTCCCCCACCACCACCACCACCACCGCCACCACCACGTCCGCCCAGCTGTCGACTGCAAGTGCCTTGTGGGGAGTTGCCGAGACCCGGACATGTGAAGTGTGAAACTACGATGCTGCCCCGACAGGCGAGGTGAAGTCGCGGCAGCGCATTATGCTCAAGCTGGGCTCGAACAAGTCCGCTGGCTCTGCTGAGCAACCGCAGCAACCGCAGCCGCCGCAGCTTCAGCCGCAGCCGCCTGCGGCGCCGGCAGCATGGCAGCGCCCTGTCCCAGCTGGGCCGGCGGCAACCCGGCAGCCCACGCCATGCCGTGGGCCGCAGCCGCCGCAGCCGCCGCCGCAACCGATGGCGGCAGCTGGGCAGAAGCCGCCGCCGGTGACGCTCAAGCTCAACACCAAGCTGAAGAGCAAGGGCAAGAGAAAGGAGCACCGCCAGCAGGCGGCAGCCCAGCCGTCGCTGCCAGCGCCGCCATCGCAGGCTTTGCCACGGCAGGCGCTGCCGCCGGCGCTGGCCGGCATAGCCTCGAGCCTCGAGGATCAGTCCCTGGCGTCCCGCATCGGAGCACGGCCGCCGGTGGGGTCTGCGCCGCCAGTGGGCCCTGGGGCGATGAGCGTCGGGCCGGCAGCCGCGCTGGGCGCCAAGCCCAAGGGCAAGGCCGGACAGACGAAGGCGCAGAAAGCTGCGGCTGCCGCAGCCGCAGCGGGCGGCGCACCGCCGGCCGGCGGCATCGCGCCCGTCAGCACTGATGAGCTGCTGGCAATCATGACCAGGGGCAGCAAGCCAGGCGGGGGACCGCAGCCGCCGCCGCAGCAGCCGCAGCCGCAGCCGCTGTTTCCACCACAGCAGCAGCAGCCGGGGGCGGCGGCGGCGCCCACGGAGGCGAAGCCGAAGAAGCGGAAAAGAAAGCCGCCGGCGGAGGCTGTGGGTGCAGCTCCGGGGATTGCTGGAGCTCCCGCCGTGGGGCAGGCCGGGGCGAGCTATCCTCAGGCGCCCGTCGCCGCCATGGCTGCATCGGTACAGCCGTCGCCGAAGCTGCCGCGGCTCAAGGTGAAGTCGCCGGCGGCGGAGGCCGGGGCGGCGGCACCTGTGCCGCAGCAGCCGTGGCAGCAGCAGCCACAACAGCCCGGGCAGCAACAGCAGCAGCAGCAACTCTGGCAGCAGGGTGCTGGTCCGTCGGCCGCATATCAGCAGGCGCCACCGTCATGGCAGCAGCAGCAGCAGCCGTCGTGGCAGCAGCTGGCGCAGCCGTCATGGCCGCAACAGCAGCAGCCGGCCACAATGCAGGACGCCTGGCAGCTGCAGCAGCAGGCACCGCCAACAGGGTCAGGCTACTTGCAGCAGCAGCAGCAGCTGCCGCCGGCAGCAGAGGCAGCGCCGGCGCCGCAGGCCAAGGCCACGAAGGCCAAGCAGGCAAAGGCTGCACAGCCAAAGCAGCTCAAAGAAGCGCAGCCCAAGCAGCCCAAGGGCCAGAAGGCGGCAGCTGTGGCAGCGCAGCGGCAGGCGGCGGCGGCGGTGCCGCAGCAGCCCGCACAGCAGCCCACTGGCATCAAGGTCACGTTTGGGGGATCAAAGGCAAACAAGCCCGCTGCCGCCGCGGCACCGCCACCGCCGGCGCCGGCCCCTGCAGCGCCGCCACCGGCAGCCGCGCCGGCGCCGACGAAGCTGACGGTCAAGTTCAGTCTCGGGCCCAAGCCTGCGGCGCCAGCGGGCGCCGGCCAGGCGACGGCGGCGACCCCTGCCTCTGCGGGGAGTGGTGCCAAGTCCAAGCCCAAAAAGCGGCAGCGGGAGGGCGAAGGCGCAGGCGGGGAGCGCCCGCGCCTGAAGAAGGCCAGCAGATCATAGCCCGCAGGGCTCACGACTGGACAGGGTCGATCTCTGTTCGGGTTGGGTGCGCTGTGGAGGCATGTTTATCATGCACGCACGCGGGCACGTAAACGTATATAGCAGTGTTGGCAGCTGCTGTGCTACTGTCCCCACACGAGCGGAAACGAAAACCACCGTGCAGGCTGGGCGCAACCGCACTCAAACAAGCTGCTGCGCTGTTGACAACTGCTGGGGCCGACCGGCCTACGCCGCAGGGCCTGCGACTGGGAGGCACAGCAGCTCCATGCTCCTGCCAACTCTCTCGCTGGTCGAAGACTGACAACAGCGCAGACACATGCTGACGACCCTCGAATTCGTACTCGTACATCAGGGGAGGATTCGCACTTTCTCAGCCCAGACCCGGAATCCAATATTGCAGAGAGCATCGTGCGAGTGAGTCCGTGGTAGGTATCATTGTCTCCCGCCCTGCACCGAGGCCATTGCCGCAGCATCGTTTTGTCTAGTGGCGTTGACTGGCAGCATCGCCGCGGACCGGTGGGCTCTCCGCAGCATTTCACGTCCGAAAGCGTTTCCTGAATTCGACTCTAGCTCGGCTCAGCTCGATCCGGCAGCCACCGCATGTCCCACGCTCACATTATGCAGGGTTTTGTCTGACAGCCACTCGTTGCCTGGACACCCCATCGGGTGGCTGCCCGCCGAGGGGCATTCAAGCTTGACACACCATCTGCGCCTCAGCGAGTGCCGGGGTGAGGACTCTGCATTTCGACCACGCCACGCTGTGATCTGAACCATATTGAATAGAGCAGCTAGGATCACCGCACATCCGGTGCATATGGGGCCTTGGCGCTCCCCCCTTTTGGTGACCGGTCACCTTGCCCAGCTTCTCGCTCCAGGCCTGGAAGACTTCTTGCATTGCAGCTACTTTGCTTGCATGCCGGGCCAAGACCCTCAATGCTTCCTTGCGAAACAATAGGGTTGCAGCCTTGAGCTCGCGTGATCCTGTCACAACCCGCGTGGCTGGTACGACACCTGAGAATGCGCCGCGAGGCGTTCCCAGACTGCACATATGAATTGAATCAGAGAAACTATGATGGTTCCAAACGCACCTGCAGCCTTTGGCACTCCTGCGACCTTGGAATATGGATGCGCAGCGGCTTTGCACACTTTGGTGTTTGATTCTCATGCAAGAGATCGGCCTGAAGGCGATGCGAGGCTTGGCCGGTCCGTCTCGACACCCAAAGGCCCGCGTACCTCCACGGTGCCCATTTGATCCACGGCAACACACCTGCACTGCCGTCTCGAATCACACAACGACAAGCGAAACGCACCGCCGTGGTGCCCCTGTTTCACAGGGCGCGGAGCTGGGCGGGCAGCATGCCGCTGACGCACAAGCTGTCGCGGCGCTCCAGCGAGCTGCCGGCGACGGTGCCGGGGGGCGTCGGCCCCGATGGCGGCGGCGGCAGCGCGGCGGACGTGACGAGGACGCCAAGCCGCGCCCTGCGCACTGGCAGCAGCCTGCTCAAGTCGCCGAGCATGATGCATCGCCGAGAGGACCGCAAGGTGGGCTGAGCCGTCGAAGGACGTGTAGCGAAGCTCCCTTAAAGTTCAAGTTTCGCTGCGTTCGCAATGCCGGCGGGCTCTCCGCCAAGATGCCACAGATGTGGACGAAGGATTGGCCGGCCGAGGCGCGGCGGCAGCAGACGAACGGTTCACGGACGGCAGTCTGGGGGCGGTTGCGACACTCTCGCGGACGCGGCAGCCGCTGCTGCACCCTAGCAGGCATGCCAGTGGAGGCTCAGCGGAGGCTCAGCGCCGTCTGCCGCAGCAGCAGATGCACCGCGAGCAGTGGCAGCGGTTTCAGCCCAGCTGAGGGGGATAAAGACATGCGGTCAGGAGGCGCAGCAGGTTTTAACAGGATAAGGCTGCACAGCTGCACACCTGCCTGCCGCGGGCACGCTGTCCATGCCGGGGGCTGACAAGCTGCCTCGGCTGCCGCAGGCGCGGCGGGAAAAGAAGCGGGCGGCGGACGCGCACAAAAACGACGGGTCGGACAGCGAGGACGAGGCGGCCTTCCGCGCCGACTGGCACATGAGCCGCGCTGATGAGGTAGGTGGCAGGCCCATCCTTGGCAGCGCCAGTGTGTGGTTCTGCTCATCTGCGAGGAAGTGGTCCGTTCCTGTTGTGTCAACTCGGCTCACGGCTCTCACAAACCAGCAAGATGTACCGGTCACTGAGAAAGGAGGCTGGAATGAGCTTCAGGGTTATCGATCAATAAAACTATGTGTCTGCTTGTAGAAACGGCGCATTCGGGAGTTTATCGACGCCCTCAATTCTGCCGGCGCCCTGCGCACAGAATTCGGTGAGCATCTGCCCCCTGTGCAGCACCTTGCAGCCCCTTTCTGCGGGGTTTCTGCGGGAATGTGTGCTCCCTGTGAATGCTGCAGATGCTCTTGACGTGGCGCATGCGCGTGGATGCAAGCTCGCTAAGAGCGTAACACATATGCACTTCATGGTGCCGGCTGGCGTGGCGCCAAGGCAGCAGAGCACCATTGGGCGTCATACTGGGCAGCCTCTTCCTCGACATCAAGCTTCACCCGACCTTAAACCCTGACAGCGCCGCGTTGCAGACTACTACACGTACAGGCGCTTCCTGCGCGCGCGGCAGCACGACATCGAGCGTGCTATGGAGATGTGGCAGAAGCACCTGGAGTGGCGCAAGGTGCGACGCTCTCAGCGGCCGTGCGTTTCGGCAGCTGAGCAGGACTGCAGGGTGGGCTCACCACTGCAGCGGGTCTGAAAGCCAGACGCAGTTCCTTGACAGCAGTCGACGGTCACGTGTGGTGTGACGTCAAGTTTGTGATGCATCGACCGATCAGCGACAGGTGCTTCGCTGCGTCGCCCGCAAGCGGCCGGGCCGGCCACCATGCTAGTGGACCCGAGACCTCCAAAACCAACCATCTGCGACATTTGTCATCAAGCCACGAGCTTCTCTACTGCGCCGCCCGCAGGACATCGGGGCAGACACCATTCTGGAGGACTTCGACTTCCCGGAGCGCGATGCCTTTGTCAGCCTGTACCCGCAGGGCTACTGCAATGTGGACAAGCAGGTGCGTGCGTCTCCTGAGGATTTCAGGAGGATCGTGCTCGACTTGCACCCGCTGTGCTGCGGCAGTGCTGACGCACCGCAAGCAGAGTGCCATGCCGCAGACCGAAGCATTGTGCCGCCCGAAAACGGCATACTCCTACTGTCGCCCGCTGCTCGCGCTGTGCTCGGGTCACTCGTCATTAGGGCGCAGCGCGCGGGGCGGAATCTGCGGCAATCTACTTGCAAACCTTCTGTAAACTGGATAATAATAAAAATATTATAATATTATAATAATATAATATTATTATAAATTATTTCCGTAATGCGATTTGCAGGGCCGTCCAGTGTACATTCAGCAGCTGGGGCAGCTGCAGTTCAAAAAGCTGTGCGACCTGACTACCGAGGAGCGCATGATCAAATTCCACGTGCAGGTGCGACTGCATTATGAGAATTTATCATTCCAGGTTCCAGGTGTCGTCACTATCATGATAATCAACCTGCGCAAGCTGTGCGACTTGACCACCAAGGAGCGCGTGATTGAGTTTCACGTCCGCCCTGGCACCCCTGACCTACGCTGCAAGCCGTTTGCCGAGGCCTGCTGCCGCCTGCTGCTGCTGCTGCCTGCGTCTCTCCGCTCAGCCTGGCTGGAAGAGTCAATAGGCTCCAAGGCCGATGGCTGCGGCGAGGCTTCAGACACACAAGTCGACACGGTGGGTGTTTGCTCGCACAGGAATATGAGCGGTGCGCGCGGTACATCCTGCCGGCGTGCTCCCGCATGGCGGGCCGCCACATCGACCAGACCTTTGCCATCCTGGACGCCAAAGGCGAGACCCTACTGATCAGCTTGAAGCCTCTGGTGTCGCAGTGGCACCGATGGCAGTGCACATCTATGTGCACATTGCCTGTGCTGCTGCCATCGCCATTTCGGCACATCACCCTTTCTGCTGCGGGGTACTCGTTGAAGCATCTGTGCGCAGCCCTTTGTGTGCAGCCTGTGCTGGCAGATGCACATTGCAGGTGGACGTGACTGCGCGACTCAGCCTTGAAATGCCACCGCACAGGTGTAGGCATCAGGCACCTCACTGGCAGCGTGAAGAAGATGCTGGGCACAGTCCTCCAGGTGCAGATCTGTGGCGAGATTTCTGTTTTGTTTCGTTGAATACAAAATCGCCACATCCATTGGGCGGCACGCACGCTGCAGCCTGTCGCACATTGGCGACAGAGGGTTGCCAGCGACGAGCCACATGGCTTGCAGCAGCAGCAGCTCAGCTGCTGCATCAGCAGCTCCTGACGAACCTGCTTCGGACCAAACCCGGACATCTCCACACCCTTTCTCAATCCTCTATCGATTGGTGACCGGTCTCTCGCACAACAAACAGAGCAGCTGGGGAAGTCGGCCATCAGCACTCTGCAAGCTGTGCACCAATTAGGGTTTCTGTATGCCCAAACACCATTCATTTCATGCCACAACAGGTGGATCAGAACAACTACCCGGAGATGCTGGGCAAGACGGCCATCATCAACGGCGGTGCTGTCATCAGCTTCATCTTCCCGCTCATCAAGCCCTTCCTCGACAAGCGCACCCAGAACAAGATCGAGGTGGGTCGCCCGTCGCCCTTCAGTCTCAATTGTGCGCACCGGACAGTTCATCAAGGTATCAGAGGCACTCAGCCGCCCGATTTGACATCTGCAAACTACAGGAGAGTGGAATTTTGTCACCCCCACAGCCCGCGCCGGCTTTTCCCAAGAACAGCCAGTGCACTCCGACGCTGCAGCAGCAGCGCTTCGAGCAGACAGTCTTCCCACTGCAACACCTCACACACACACACAATAGTCTGCTCTGCGCAGTGTGCCCGCAGGATGACATGCCGACGCTGCTGCAGTGCGTCAACCGAGATACCCTGCCCGAGTACCTCCACGGACTTTTGAGCACGCGTTTCCGGCATTTCATCCACGAGTGTGCCCGAATTGACTCGCAGGTGTGCCCGCGGGACTACGTGCCGACGCTGCTGCAGTATATCGACCGCGACAACCTGCCCGAGTACCTGGGCGGCACCTCGAAAGCGACGCTGCTGGACGATGCGGGTCCCTGGAATGACCGGACGCTCATCGACGACATCGAGGCGGATCTCAAGCGGGTGGGCGCTCGTCAGTTTTGTTTGTATCTTGTCAGCGCTATTCACGTGTTGGTCGTCACTGAAACCAACAAATGGCGCAGGTCGGACGACCGCACGGCTCCTGAACGACCGGGGGCGTGATAAGACCAGGATGGAGCTCAGGCTGGGAGGCTCCTCTTGTCATCTGGTGGCGGTGATCGCTTGTATATTTCAATACGGGAAGTGAAAGTCAGACTCCGACAGCTCAGTCCGTTCTGCGTGCAGCCGGGCCCGCGGCTGCAGATGCCGGACGAGGCGGCGGCCCCCGCCAGCCTGGCGGGGTCCGACGTTTCGGGCACCTCGCCGAAACCGTCTGTGGACTTCCAGCCGCACAGCTTGCCCATCCAGAACAGCGACGGTGTGTCTCCCTTGCCGGATGTGTTTGACTTGATGTCGACTTTGGTTTTCTATGAACCATCAACAGTCGTGCGGACAGTCAATGGTGCGCCTTCTATTTCCCCTGGATGAGGGGTATCGCGCATCTGCAGGCGCAGGCGCCGCGCGCATCACAGAGGAGGAGGAATCGTTTTACGATGCGGCACTCGTCGTGCGCAGCGCATCCGCCATCTCGCGTGCCAGCGCGCAGTCTGCATTCAGTGCGCGCTCCCTGCCGCACCTTTTCGTGCCCACGGTTCATGTCCTCGCTGTGCTTCTCAGCACGCCCGACCCGGCAACTGTCGTGCTTGGTGCTTGCCGCAAGCAGGAGTGCTGGCCCGCGACAGCAGCGGCATGCGTTCCTGCATGTAGACATCAACAGCTCTTGGACATGAAGCCAAGGTTCCAATCATCATTTCGAGACGCTTTCCATGCCTTGCAGGCGGTGACGACGGCTAAGCATCTGCGGGCGGGAAACACGCCTCTTGAGTCGGAGGGCTGGTCTGCTGGCTGGTCTGCTGGCTGAGCTCGATTTTTGAATTCAAACTTGATTCGAAGTTGAGACATTCTTCTCCCTGCAGGCGTCGGCTATGCGTCTGCGGGCGAGGACCAGCGTCCGCCTCTTGAAAGCGGCTACTGGTACGGCCTACTCTGTAGTCTGAAGTTTCGTTTGAAAGGTTTCTCTGTGATATCTGCAGGCGTCGACGACGGCTACGCATCGGCGGGCGAGGAGTATGCTTCCGCCTCGGAGGGCGGGTACTGGTCGGCGGCGGAGTCGGTCTCCTCCTTCCGCTCTGGCAGCCTCGGCGGCGTGCCGCCTGTGCGGCGCCGCCCCGCCTCGGCCAGCAGCGACAGCGACGACGAGGTGACCGACATGACAAGTAAAAATGCGCCGCATGGGATGTGCCGTCTGGGTTACTGGGTTAACACTGATGAAGTTTCTCAAGATGCGGATTCCAAACATGTGTCTGTGCTTTTGGCACGAGAAGCAACGAAACAGCATGGCGGCATAACCGCAGCAGGCGGGCGCAAGGGCAAGTCAACATTGTGAGCCATCGTCAGCGGACGTTGGAACCGCTTCCAATGGCTGCGCTGTGTCCGGTTTCTGACGGGGAACAACCTCTGCCGCGCGTAGGCGACGTCGAGGATGCCGCTGATGACGCCGGTGGCAGCGGCGCCGGCAGGCGACGCAGCAGCAGACAGCCCCAGCACACCGCGCCCTTCACGGCCCCCGCCGCCGGGCGCGGCGATGACGGCCAGCGGCGCCGCAGGGGCACAGCCGAATCCCACCGCAAGCGCGACGAAGTCGCAGCAGCAGGCGCAGCAGCGGCGGCCGGCGCCAGTGCCGCTGCAGCAGCCGGCGGTGCCGCCGCGGACGCCCGCGCCGCAGCTGCAGCAGTCCATCGCAGGTGTGGGGGCTCCCGTTAGGCCGTGTTGCTGCCATAAGCCGGAAAGTCGTAGCCGGAAAGTCGTTTGGTGCTTGATGATGGACTCGGTGTGCAGTGGATTTTCCACAAGCTGCCATTCACGTCCTCAAGGGGACTGTGACAGGCAAATTACGAATCTCTGTTGCATCATTCTCTGTTCAGCTGCCGCTCGGCGACGGCGAGCATACCTTCCACTTGGTGCTTTGGGCTCCATTACTGGCTTAGCCAGGGCGCCGTTGCTGCAAGCACCCTCGCACAAGGGACGCACGGCGAAGTGATGCCGCAGTGGGGAAGGGAACTTGCCGCAGCTTACTCGCTGGTACTCCAGCAATGCAGCCCCATATGTGTTACGCCAGTAGGCTCGTGCAGGATGTGAACGCCTGGTGTGTCGCTCGTATGGCGACGCCGGAGGCGCGGCTGGGGCACACACACCCGAGACGGGGCCACATCCATGGGTTCCTCCGAAAAGGCATTCCTTCCACAGACAAAACGTCCTGCTGCAGCGAGCGTGGCGGCACAGGGGGCGCAGCGGGGGCACGCATGGTCGAGGCGCCTGTCACAGCTGTCTTGATCAGTTCGAACTCACTTTCGAGCTGATATGTATTGCGCACATTTGCAGCACGGGTGGCGGCGCTGGAGGCGCAGCTGGGGCACGCGCGCGCGGGGCCGCAACTCGTGTGAAATTGCTTTCGTGTGTCTATTTAGGTGGTGATGTGTTATTCTGAATGTGCATGCTGCAGCGCGGGTGGCGGCGCTGGAGGCGCGGCTGGGGCACGCGCGCGCGGGGCTGGGCCGGCGGGCGCCGCCGCCGCCGCCTGACGGCGCCGGCGCGCCGCTGCTCGCCCGCGTGGAGGCCCTGGAGGCCGCCCTCGACGCCCTGCTGGCCGCCCAGGTGCGGCGTGGGGTCTAGGGACTCGTCGCATGGTGCCTGACAAAGGCCGCCTTCCTTCCTATAAGTCGCTCCTGGGTCTTGTCGAGCCTCGCCTGCTCTTTCCTCTCTGTTGCTGGCAGAGGCAGACATGGTGCTGCTGGCCATGAATGAGCATCGCCTGATGATGCTGTTGCGAGTTGCCGCTGCATGCTGGAGTGCAGGTGCCCTGAAGCGTTTGTTGAACCTACTTGTGCAGGAAGCGGCGATGGACGAGGCAGAGGAGAAGCAAAAGAGCAGCTGCTGCGGCGGCTGCTGCGTTATGTAAGCAGCTGCAGCGGATGCGCAGCCCTGCGCTGCCAGCCGCTGCGGCTGTGACATCACGCTGCCAGCCGTGGCTCATGCTGCTGCATGGCGGAGGCATCGCCCCATGGCTGAAATCGCAGTCACTGTGCTGTAGATGGGCCGCCCTCATCTGGGCATGTACCTGATTGTTTTGTGTGCGCCGTCTTATCTGACCTTCCTGGGGCTGGCACTTCGCTTCACCAGGGTCCAACAATGCTGCGACCCATCCACAAAGTGGGTACCAAACGTCTTGCAGTAGGTAGTCATCTTGCTTGGCACTCTTGTCGGTTGCTTCTGTTCAGTCATCCAGCGTTCAGACATTCGGTGCTGACCACTTGTGCTCGAATGTATGTCTGCATAGCCTAGGTTTGTAAACGCCCTGGAGTTCAAGCTGGAGGCAGGCACTGCCGCCCCCGCCGCCGCCAGCATCCATGCATTGCGAAATCCCGCAAATTTCTGATTATATTACGAAATACTTCCCAGACTCATTGCGCCAACAATCATGCGACCAACCACAATAGGATGTACATGCATTATAGTTGTGTTGGATGACTTGGCATCACTTTTGATCAGCCTTTTGGTCTCGAGCTTTTGGTGCGTTGTAGACCCCTCTCTCTGCCAAACACCTGTTCTGCTCGTTTCGTGGTCCTTTCGCCAACACACGAGCTGCAGTAAATAATGGCCAGCAGTCTTGCGAGATTATGAGCTGCAGAAACCCTGCATGATGATGAGCCTTGCTCCTGCTGCCTGCCTCGTCAAGGTAAGAGCAGGCAGAGCAGCCTGCTGCTGATCGCAGGAAAGGCTGGCACCAGCAGTGGCGGCGGCAGCAGCAACATGGCGCTGACAAGCCAGACGCTGCCGCCAGCAGCTTTGCGACTGCAACGCACATCTAGCACGCCACTTTCGAGCTGCGCAGAACTCACCATCTGCAAATGACCTGTTGCAGACCAATGATCGCTTTGAAGCTGCATTACATTGGCAGCGCACCTGACCACGCCTTTGATGCTGCGTGGGCGCTTGCATGTTTGCACTGTGCAAGATCATGCCCAGGTAGCATGCGACAGCAAGGAATGACATGAAGTCTGCTGACCACAGGCCGTCTGAGATTCGGATGGTATCTGACAAGTCGAATGGCATCTGCGACTCCGGCAGAGCCGCTCCACAGCCGCAGGCTGCCACGGTGCGCATAGCGGACAACTGCAGCCGGCGGTCTTCAAGCGCTGAGACCAGTGGCGACGAGTGGAGCGACGACGCCTGGGACGACTGACGACCGAGCGGACGGTTTGACATCGGCGTCGCGCAGCGGTGGCAGCGGCGGCGGCGGCGGCGCCCGTGCACTGCCCGTTCGGCGGTGTTGCTGCCGACTTGAGCCGGTCTCGAGAACAGGACAGCACAGCATAGGAATAAATGGAGGAACGGTGTTTGACTACTAGGAGGCGCCATGTCTGCGCTTGGCAGTTGATTGTGAGTGGACAGATGAGCGTGGCACCTGCTCCAGCGTCGTGTCACGTTGGATGCATTGCAACTGGCGGCGGGCTTCCCGCATATTAGCGGACGATCGTGCCGATCAGCATATCATGAAAGCAGCGTTTGTGCCCGGCCTTCGGGGGGTATCAACGGGTGATCACTGACAGCTGACATAAAATACCCCTCGCCTGTTCGACTGTGCTCAGACACCTGCTTGATTTTCGTTTCGTTGCATTTTCGAGCTTGTTGTCAGGACATCACCAGCAAACTTGAGACACTCGGATCGCACTGCGTATTTTCGAAGGCCACTGGCTGTCAAGCAGGCTGGGACATGGACGCTGCAGCAGCCTACGTCCCGGGGATCCATGACGACTCGTGGTGGGATTTTAACAGCCCTTGCCACGAGCGCACAGCACACGTAGTACATACTTCAGCAGTGTGATCATGAATACTACCAGCGCCTTGCAGCAGACCCGACCTGCGGTCTGCGGTCTATTCCGAACAGTATATGGCCGTGTGCCGGCGCAAATGCATGACTGACATGGCACCGAGAAAGCAATCAAACGCCTGGATAACATTTGGCAGCATCGTTTGTGCTCTCATTCATCCCATATTGGTGGTGAACAGGATTCCACTCCTGGGCACACCGCCGCCTCGGCCCTGCTGTGCATTGGGGGCGCGCTCTTCTTGGTTCTCGCCGTCACGTCGTGGCCGTACCAGGCGGCATGGGGCCTGGCCACCTCGGCAGCCACCTTCCGAGAGGCGCTGAAGGTGTTTTTGCTGCGTATCTCATTGAACTGAATGAACTTGCGGTTGACTCAACGTGCAGATTCATGAACACACACTACAGCGGCGGGCATGGTCTCACCCTGCAGTGCCTGCGGAGTGCTCTTGAAATTCGTTGCACGAAGCAATGCTGCCTCCAGTCACATCGAGGGATTCACAGTGACAGGTCACACGAATCTGGGCACTGGATACGGGACATGCACAGGCCGCCTCTGGTTTCACGCGGTTGTGCAGGGGCCAGCCCTGCAGACATCCTTCGTGGCTCTGTCTGAACTATTCAACAGTTCATCCAAGATATGATGGAGAAAACCATCATATCTTGCCGTAGGCCGGCTGGCGCCTGCGGCCGCTGCCGGACTTTGAACAACATTCTGGCGCGCCGCTGCGGCACCCGGCGGCAGCGGCTGCGGCGGCGGACGCGGCTGCGGGAAGCAAAGGAGGCACGCTGGATTGGCGCTGCCTCGTGCCGCTGGGCGGTGGCGACACGCGCGCGGGCCACGGCGACTTTCCGGTCGCGGAGACGCCCGGGCATGCCTGCGTCCGGAGCATCGCTGCATACCTGGTGCGCGGATCCCTATGCACACTGTGCGCGCCACTGGCTTCTGCAAGCAGGCGCGTTGCCCATGCGCCTCTTCCGACTTCCGACGGCATGGGTACAGAATCTCGAACATGCTGGCACATTGTCTTACCTCCCTGAGCACGCAGCTGGCAACGACAGCTGGGCTTGACGGCGTAATGGTGTACGGCCGAGCGCTGCTGCAACCTGACTGTACTGACGGTACTGCCTGACAGTAGCGGCATAAACCTGCAGAGGTTTGCATGCAGCGTTCATAACCTGCCACAACTCGTCCGTGCATCGTCAAGCCTGACTCCTGCACCTTAAGCGCAAACCCCCGCATCCAGCAGGAGGTGCAGTATGACGCAGACGTGGAGACGGCGATCAGCACGGCACGCAAGTGGTTCGCCTATTCGGCCGCGGCGGCGCTGGGCCCACCGGACCGCAGCCAGGTGGTGGTCTTTGACATCGACGAGACGGCGCTGTGCAACATCAAGGTGGGCGTCTCTGTATGTACCCTGGTAATTTTGATAAGACGCATTGGGCTGCCGGCCCGCAGCCAGGTGGTGGTGTTCCAGATCGGCGAGACAGCGCTGTGCAATATCACAGAAAATTCTACTCTGGATACTACGATTCTCCTGATTACACTCATACGACACCTTGGGCCACCGGACCGCAGCCAGGTCACTGTGTCAAACATGCAAGAGACGACCATGTGCTGTAAAAAGGTGGGCGTTGTCTGTGCGCTGGATAATGATCTGAGTGAAAAGTCAGGCTGTGCGCCCGCCTGGTGCCCCCACTTCGGAGTCTTCACTATATGGCAACTACGGAGATAGACATCTGCGGCGTCTGCATCTGTAGAGTGTAACTTGATGAAGCTGCTTTGTCTGAGGGTGCGTCTTCAGAGTGGATCCCCTGTTCGGCACACACAAGACAACAATGAGCTTCTGCCTGCTGAGGTGACTCTTTTGCAAGTCCATGCAGAACTCCAGCGTCGACTGGGCGCAGCCGTCAGGGCAGCAGCGGCTCGCCAGCCTCAGGCGAGTTTGCTGCAAGGGCTGCTGCATGGCTCTGGCGCGACAGGCCGCTGCAAATCTGTCGACGATGCCTGCAGCTAGTATAATATCTGAATCCAGCACGTGCTTCCTGACTTCCACATAAAGAACGCCACGTGAGCTGAGCACGTGACCCATCCTCTGCAGGAACCAGCAGCTACGGGGCGTGTCGCCGCCGATCCTGCCGTCACTGGCGCTGTACCGCCGGCTGTGGCACGCTGGCTACAGCTTGACCTTCCTGACTGGCAGGTGCGCGCCGCCAAGGGCGAACAGACTAATGAAAGACATTCACTCCTCGATTCCGCCCAGGGGCAGGTGCGCCGCTGCGGGAATGCACCCGAGACCAAGCCCGCATGTGAAACTCATGCACAGCATGCCTGATACGTTGGTGCCAAGCTCCAGCAGCTGGGCATTGTCAGGGACTCGCCGCATGAAGTCCCGCGTGAATTCCCCGAGATTGGCCTCACCGCTCTGACTTGTGATCGGTCTGATGGCAGCAGCACTGTGGCGGATGTCAAAGCGTGAAGGCTGGTTCCTGAGACCGCAGGTCGGAGGAGGCGCGGAACGCGACGCAGCATAATCTCGAATCGGCGGGTTATGGCAGGCGCTGCTCACCCGGGTGCGTCTCCCAGGGATAAACGGTGACAGAAAACCCGATTCGTGTGCACGGGTTTTGCTCCTTTTGGAACGGTCAAAGGCGTGGCTCTTGTCGTCATGCGTCTGGCGGAGGGCATGCAGGAGTGGTAGGACGCTGCTGCACTGCGGGGTGGGGAATCATACCACATTCACATGGGCATGCGAAACTCTGAAACGCAATGCAGACCTCAACGCCTGGTGTGGTGCTGCTCGCAGGGCGCTACAGGGTGGGCAGCCCTGCTATGTGCAGCTGGACATGCGGAAACCCGAAGACGCGGGCACCTCCGCCAGCGTCTACAAGGGTGGCCGCCGGCAGCGGCTTGTGGTACGCTGCAGACATCTTCCCGGTGCAGTTGGATTCCTGCAGCCCGTTTGACTGCTGCGTGCCCCACAGAACATCGGAAAGGCCTCCTAGCTCTGGCCAGTGGGCCAGTGTGCCGGAAGCCAGAGCACTTCTACCTTTGGTGACACCTGGATGAGTGCACAATCGTTGACGCGTGCATGTGTACTGGTGCCTCTGCCGTGGCCTCTGTCGAGTCTGAGCTGCGCCGGACTGCAGAAGCAGGGCAACTTCACGATTGCCGGCAGCTTTGGAGACCAGTTCAGTGACCTCAGCGGCATCGCGCCCGCCGCCGCCAGCTTCAAGCTGCCGAACCCGGTGCGGCCGCAATGGATAGTTGCGCGATTCATTATGTGCGATCAGTTGTGCGATTCATATGTGCGATCAAGTTCTTCGTGGCCAGCAAACATCAAAAACAGCAAACCATGAGCCAGCAGCAGGAGTCAAGGACAGACGCATCAGCGTCGGCGCATGTGAAGGCATCGCTGAACGAAGCCCATCAGTTGATTGGCAGGTGGAGCTGGTACGCCGACACAGAGTGGACTACACTCTGATCCAACACGTCCATGCCACGCTGCAGGTGTACTACATCATTTGAAGCGGCGCGCGGCCGGAAGTTGGGACGAATCAGCGTCAGCAGACCGGACGTGGGCATGCCAGGAAGGTTGCTGCAAAATTTTTGCTGTGAATGTTAGAGGTGCAGATTACATCAGGCTGAGGACTTTCACAAGCGGCATGTAAGGAATATTGTGCTTCGTCGAACAGATGCAATTGAGGATTCCCGGGGCTCATGCAGAACAGTGATACATGAATGTGCACTTCATCACTTCGCGGCGTCACCACAATCAAGGCTTCAGTTTGCGTACACGAGCATGCAAGGAAGCCACGTGCAGGGCTCAGGCCTCTGTGTACAGAACACAGTGTTTGGTCGATGTGGGCGATGAATATGTCGCATCTGCGCACGGCTGCTGCCAGGCAGGGTCGCCCGCCGCCCGCCGCTGACGCTACCTGCGCTGATGGGTCTCCGCAAATTTCCCCCTCGTGGTTTTACGATGTTGTTCATTCCAAATTTTTCGACATCTTCTCTGATTTTTGATTAGCGGTGGTGCTGCCTCGGCGCCGTTTAATCGACACAAAGCAAAGTCGAATGTCGTCACTCGCCTGCTTGAGTTGCGCGTGCTGCTGGGAGGGTGGGGCACCTGTGTCCCCTTCTTACGACAACGAGCAATCATCCGATCGAGGCAGAGAGATGATCACACGGGGCAAAAGCAGTGGGCGTCGCAGGAGCGCGACCTATTTGTTACCTATCTGTATGTCGTCAGTGCAGCTCCGCCCGATATATTGAGCTTTAAATTGCACGAGTGGGGGAAGCCACGTGGCTTGTCTGACATTGGTCTGGCAAGTTGCGATTGGCAATTTATTCACGCCTAATGTTGCCTCTTCAGGTGCAGAGGCGTCGGTCGATCTTTCAACTTTCAGCTTGCGATTTTTGACGTCCTCTAGCTCTGATCGCGATTCACGCCATCCTGTGCTTACTTCTGCCTGCAACAACCGCTGTTTGCTGCCTGTTTACTTCGGCGAGCACCTGACAGCTCGTTCAAGTCGTGACACGAAAGCTTAGTCATTAACGAGGCGCCATTCATCAAGGTCAGCAGGGCACTCTGAGGTACTTTTTGACGTCCAGAGACTGTGACAGTGTGCTCACCACACCAAGACGCCACGGCTGTGTCGTACCTCCTTAATCATGGGTGAGTCCTGTGCTCTGCAGCAACGCTGTGCTGAGCTCTGCAGCAAGCATGCATGTCACCATTTACAGTGCGATCTCGCGTGCAAGGAGCACTGAATCAGTCCATCAGCCGGTCTTGCTGAGGCTGTCATCTCAAGTCAACCACATTGGCAGCGCGTAAGTCATGCACTGTGCTATGCAACACTTGCGAGTCTACATACGTTTAGGTGCTACAGTTCAGCTCGCTGGCAGCAACGCATCCGCTAATGGCAGCACTCAACCAGCGCCGTGGCTGTCGCCTGCCGACTGCGACCACTACTGCCGGCCAGTGGCAGAGCAAGAACTCTGCCATCGCATGGCAATGCTGGCGGCAGTGGAATCTTCAGCTTGCGCAGAGCAGCAGCAGCAGCAGCAGCAGCAGCAGCAGCATTGGTGGCAGCTGCCCACGGTTCTCACGCCCGCGACAATGCGCCAACACGTCCATGTTTTCCGTAACACCCTTGACGGGCTGCAGCTCAAGTGCGGCAGAGTAACAGCCGCTCAAGAACAGCTTCTGGACTCGGCAGCGCAGGCGGCAGGCGGCAGGCTGACCTCACAGCACAAGAGTGCCTGCATGGCAACACCTCAGGTGAGGTGCAACGTATGTTATCGTCAAGACACCTGCCTTCGCAACACGATATTCGTTTGCAGCTGCCCGCGCTATGTGTCAGCGCGCAACGCCTCCAGCTTGTGTGCCTCCCCTAGCAGTTCAAGCGGCTCATGGAGGCGCAGGAGACGATTATCGATGCTCATAGCGAGGTCGTGGGCGCGTTCCAGTACTTTCTGCAGGCATGTCTCTGCCTCTCGCTGAATTGCTGTCCTGGCTGGGCTCTTCTTTCTGCCAGATCACATGCATGACGTCTGCTTGTTGCTCTGTGCCTTGCAGACTTGCCTCACTGGGCGAATGCCTGCTACGCCCCACCCATCCTCCTGATTAAGCGGTAGTCATCAGTTTGAACTCATGCACCGCACACAATACATTCAAAGCTGTCCTGTTTGCAGGTGCACTGTCTGCACGCGCTTCCGGGACTGCAGCGGCAGAGTGGCAAGGCAGCCCTGCGAGCGATGAAGGGTGGAGTCGTCCACAAAGTGATGACTTCGAGAGGCGCGGGCGCACGCAAGCGCGGGTCGCCGCTTGGGATTGCCTCATAGATGCACGACTCGGTGTTATTTGGTATTCAAAGTGCGTGATTCGAATTCGAATGCTTGCCTGTCAGCATCGAGATGTCCTCCGACACATACCATTCGTGGCTGCATGCTTAGGTCATTGGCATGATGACCACATCGGCCAGCGCTGCTTCCAGGCATATGCTTCTCCTGCAGGATCGCGAAGGCTCCTCCCTTGATCCTCAATAGCCTGCACCGCTCGATCGCATGCAAAGTATATTGTAACAGCATGGCGAGCCATGTGCCTCCATCGGCGGACATTCATCTCAAAAGCCATCCATTGAAGAGATGGGCGGCGGCGGCGGCGGCATCAACCAAACCATGCTCCTGAACTCAGCGCTTTGCAATTGATCTCGTCAGCGATATACAGTTGCTTTCCATGCTTACTCTACTAGGGGTAGGCAATGCTGGCTTGCCTGTCTTCCCGCCGTATCATAATTTGGTGGCGAAACCTGGCTGGCAGCCAACAGCGTGGCAGATCAAATGCCGCCACTTGGCACCTTCTGCTCGTAGGCAGTCGATGATGACAGACATGTTGTTTACATACCACTTTTGCCTCCGTTGCAGTCACAAGCAGCTTGTGGGACGACAAAATGAATGAGAAAGGGTCCATTGACCATCGCCGCCGTACCCAAGCAGCTTCAGGGCGCAGTGGCAGCTTGGTCACAGCGTCGAGGACGCGCAAGCCATCGCTCACGCAGCCTCGACAGACAGCCCTCCGAGCATCACCAATGCGTCAGAGGACACCGTGACGATGGGCACACCAAGCAAGGAGGAGATGGTCCGAAGCATGGACAGCGAGGATGTCACCCAGGCAGGGCGAGGAGGTCAGCTTCTTCATTTTCTGTATCTCTTTACGATGAAGCCAACTGCAAAATTGCCGTCGAGATGACGGAGACGGCGATCCTCCCGCTCGTGCATGACCTGCCTCACCGTGCACTGTACATGCCTGCTGATGCGCTTCTGTGGAGAACCAAGTATGACAGTTGGTAATGGTTCAATCATCACTGCAGGCTTCGCAGATCACGACGTGCCATCCAATTCGCACATCCATGCAGGTGTCGGACATCAAAACAAGGTTGGCGGTGCTGCAACAGCGGTCGGCTGTTCTCCTGGCGCGGGATCTGGCACTTAGAAATATCAGTTCAGCGCCTCAGCAGCATTGTGCCCGCCGCCGCCAGCTTCAATCCGCTAAAGCCGGTGCAGTCACGATCAGGCATCCTGCCACATATCATCGGACGCAGCAAAAGCTGGCACCGGCAGCGGTCGAAAGCGGAACTCCAGCGACGGCGCATCTGCAGGCGACCCTGAGCCGAGCCCGTTTGGGAATCGACTGACGGGGAGGAGCTGTTTTGCCGACATAGTGCGAGCAGTGACTTCTGCCTTTCTTTGTTGCTGCAGGTGTACTACATCATCTGATGCGACGGCAGGCCAGCGTGTGGGGCGACACACCGCCGGCAGGCAAGGTGCGCCTAGGTCTGCAGGAAGTCTGCTGGAGACGTTCTCAGAAGCCTGCGGCAGGCTGCCGGCGAAATTTGAAGCTTCAAAGTTTGAGGCGGAGGAGTGTCACGCAACATTTAATAGATATGTCAATGCTGGTTTGTACTTGGTCGAGCGATTCGAAGTCCCAGGCATTACAAACCAGTGGTACATGAATGCAGACTTCGTCACTACGAGGCGTCACCAAAACCAGTGCTTCAGTACGCGTACAAGAACATGAAAGAACACGATCAGGATCGTCGCTTCTGGCCCTTTAGTCCTGTACGCAGTCTTTGGTCAAGGTGGGAAAACGAAGGTGCCGACACCCCTGCTCGACGAAACATGCCAATCAACATTTAGGTAGCATCTGCATACAGCTGCTGCTAGGAAGCGTCGCCTGCCGCCTCAAGCAGCCAATGAGAGGCGGGCCCGCTATGGGCAAATGCCCCCGTCACTGCCGCCGGCTGCCCCTGCTATTCCACAGTCCCCGATGCTCGCGGCTTTGTTCCGGTCCGCACAGCTCAGCATTGATCAGGCTCAGCGGTGGCTGAGGCTGTCGCTGCTGCTGTAGCTCTTGCTGTGGCCGTTGGTGGAGAACGTGTAGCCATTGTTGCCGGCGTCGCCGCCGCCGCGCCCTGACAGCTGCACATTGCCGTTGCCGGAGCCGCCCTTGCCGCCGCCGCCGCCCGCCTCGGCGTCTGCCGCGTCCACGAACCTGCTGAAGCCCGACGGCCGGCTCTGTGCAGGGGCCGCCAGGTACAGGCGTCAGCGAGGTTTGCGAGGCCCACTGGTGTGGTGCGGTGTCCCCTGGGTGGGAACCAGCTCTGAGGGCAGTGCTGGCGGGAACACAACCAGCTGGCGGCCGGCGGGGCATGTCATAGTTGAGGCCTGTGAGTTGTTTCACCAGCACGCACCCGGGTGACGCTGGCGATGAAGCCGCGCTGGTGGCCGTTGCTGCGCCGCAGCACCACGAAGGCTAGCGCCGCCGCCAGCGCCACGATCACGATGACGCCGATGGAGATCACAGCCTGCGCAAAAGGTACGGATAAAAGACCTTCAGTGGGAGAGGAAAGGAGAGGGTTGGAAGGTGGGGTGCAGGGCAGGATCTCAGCCAAGTGACTGCTGTGGTGTGGTTGTGTAGCGAGGCTGCTGCGAACTGGGAGCGCCGCACTGCAATGAAAGCGCGCAGGTGCTGCCGTCCGCATGACAGATTACACGGCAGCAGCCCAGCCGTCAGTAGCAAGCTTGAAATCCAATTGATGCACTACCGAAATCACAGTCAAAGCCCCACCTTTGCCCAGCCGGGCAGGCCGCCGCCGCCGCCGCCGCCCGGGCTGGCTGTGGAGGTGGCATTGACCTTGGATCCGAGGTCCGCTGGCGACACGTAGCTGGTGTCACTGCAGCGCAGTAGCACAACGATAATAAAATGCGTTTTCGTTTCTTGCGAGCACTGTTTTCTATGCACGTGCATGATCATTTGTTGAGTGACTCTAGGGCAGTCAGGGCTGGAACAGCACAAAGGCTTGAGTGACCTGCATGGACGCAAAATCAG
>JAABUW010003849.1_pt1 | contig 20929 bp, 19 predicted proteins | sample 5560081 | NCBI WGS metagenome assembly JAABUW01 (sample SAMN10711882, study PRJNA513363) | rock metagenome | isolation source: Antarctica rocks | place: Antarctica: Victoria Land, Knobhead sud
CAACCCGAAGCTCCGAAGCTGCCACTGTGGCTGCCACACCCGTCATCATGCCCCCGACGCCCTGAACGCCAAGAGCAGACCAAATCAGTCTCAGGCCAACAAGACGGCCATCACCAGACGCTTACGAGCCGACGACCATCCATGCGGCGATGCGACGAGCACTCGAAGCCGCCGAGAAAGAAACTGCGAAACAGGGTGGGTCGAGAGATCTGCCCCATGCTGCCCGACGAAGCGCCCTTGGCGTGGTTCAAAGCAGGGTCACACACGAAGCTGAGTTGGCGCTGGTAGGACGGATAATCGTGTTGCCTCACGACGTGGTGCTACCTTGCTTTTCCGTGTCGCCACCAACCGCTATGCAGAACGCGATAGCTGGTCAAAGAACCAAACGACCCCGGCAGTCGCTAAACCGCACCGGGCGCGCTGGCCCCATGGCCTTTACTCCTGGCTATCCAAGACTGCCGTGCCTGCTTCCCACGCCTCGGCCGACGTGCGGAACCGCCGCGACGATTGCCGCACGCTCCTGCCGTCCTCTTCGTCATAGACCTCCCAGCCATATGGCCGGACGCCACTTGCCTTGAGGCAGACCCGAAGCCGGAAGCGCGAGTGCCCCCTCGCGAGGGGGACGGGTGTCGCCACCGAAGGCTGGGCCAGGCGGTGCAGCATCAGGGGTCAGCCAAGCTTCAAGTTGGATGCGGCTTGCTTGCCGCGCTCGGTTACGACGTCGAAGCTGACCTTCTGGCCGTCGTTCAGGCTGTTGATCCCAGCCGCCTGCAAGGCCGTGATGTGCACGAACACGTCCTTGCTGCCGTCCTGCGGCTGGATGAAGCCGAAACCCTTGTCAGGGTTGAACCACTTGACTGTTCCGCTCGCCATATCTGCCGCTTTCCCCCTGAACGGGGTGTAACCTAGCGTTAACACGACCGGGGTGCCAAGCCTGTTCAGGATGCGCAGCTGGATACCCTGGAGGTCAAGAACGGGAGAGAGAGCATTGCCCGGCAGGACCGATGAACCCCGACAAGCGCATTTCAGAGCGGCCAGCGCGAGGTGGCGCCCTCCGCACGGGCAGCAACCAGCAGCTTGGCCATGACCTGGTTAGAGCCGTCCTGCAAGGCCGTGCGTTCGATCTCGGCCCAGTCGAACCGAACCGTGTCTGTGGCCCGGTCCCATTGGGCTGCAGGCTGCGCCGAGGTCGCTGCGTTCTGGCTTGAGCCGAACGGTGCTGCGTTGCTGGCGGCCGAGGCAGAGGTGGGATCCGGCGTGGATGGTTCAGGGCCACGACGCTGCTCTTGCTGGTCCTGCTGGCCATCTGTCTCGGCGTCCGGCCTGCTGTCTGCGGCCGACATGGGTTCCGGAGTGGCATCCGATGCGCGGGCCTTCCGTTTGGGCTTCGCCCCAGCACTGTGCCGGAGCGGAACCGCCTCGGCCGCGCCAACTCGCTGCTTCGGCTTGGGGCCTGGCCGCTTGCGCACGGGCGCCGCAATTGGGTCGGCGATGCTGCCGTCGGCGTCGGCGCTGCCGCCCGCGGCATCGTCGCTGTCCATCGTGGCCAATGGCGCGGGCGAGGAAGCTGCCTTCGGCTTGCGTCCCCGGCGCGCTGGGGCAGGGGCCTCGTCCAGGGCGGCCAGGACCTCCTCGGGGGAGACGGCGAACGCGTTGCTGCGGGCGGCCTTCGGTTTGCGAGCCATCTGCGATCCTTGTGGTTCAGGGCCGTCCTGATACGGCATCACCGGGCCGGTGAGAACCAGCCTGCTGCGAGAGACACTGTTCTCGTCCCCACAGGGGCGACCGCGTCACGGCTGCTCGGCATGTTTCGGGGCTGGGTCGAGGCCGAGTTCCTGGCGGACATGCGCGAACTTGGCCGGATCGGCGAACCGCCGGTCGGCCATCATCGCCTGCAGCGCAGCCAGTCCGGCGTCGGTGAAGAACAGCCGCGGCCAGCGGGTCGTCGCATCAAGGCGCATCAGCCCACGTTCGAGCAACCCCAGCGCGGCCTGCGGCACCTTGGGCTGGCCTGCCTGCGGGCCACCCCGCCACGTCTTGAGGTGAAAGCCCTCGGCGACGCTTGGCAGCGTCGAGAAGAACATGTCGAGCTCGCGGCGTATGTAGTCGCGCTCGGCGGGCGTGAACGGGGCAGGTGGGGCGGATGGCTTGGCTTCAGACATATAGGACGCCATAGCACGCCGGGTCGGTTGCTACTGCAACGCTGCCGGATGGTACCATGTGCCGACCTGCGCCAACTACGAGATGCTCGCGCCATCCGAGGCAGGTGCGCTACCAGTCCATTGCGATCCACCTCGCCGCATCGGGCAGACTGTTGCAGCCGGGCGACATCACGGGCCAAGCCGCTGATCCCGCCTTCCCCCGCGCGACACAGAGGCGTTTGCTGGCGTTCTGCCGCCTACGTAGGGCCCAGACCAACTTTGAGGTGTTCCGATGACTAAAGCTCCGACAACGAAGGCCGCGAAGACCAAAGCTGCGATGAGCGCGGCCAGGACGGACGAGGCGCCGCCGCACGGCACTCCGGTCGAGAAGCCAAAGGCCGGGCGGAAGCCGAACGCCTTGCAGCAGCCGCTGCAGCCATCGCCGGAGCTGGCCGCCGTGGTGGGGGAGGGGACGATGGCGCGCGGCGAGGTGGTGAGCAAGGTGTGGGAATACATCAAGACGCACAAGCTGCAGAACCCGGACGACGGACGCGAGATCATCGCCGACGACAAGCTGCGCCGGGTGTTCGGCAAGGACCGGGTGACCATGTTCGAGATGAACAAGCACCTGGCCCAGCACTTGAAGTAGGGCAGTCCGGCAGGTGCAGGCCGGGGTCGCAGGTGCTGGGCGAAGGTCGTCAGCGTGGCTGCCAACGAGAGGCGCCCAACGCGCGTCGTCATGGAACCCGGCTCCCCGAACAAGTGTTGATATCCGTACCGGGGACGCTTGCGTTCCTGGTATTCCGCAACGCCCGTAGGCGGGCACTCGACCCCCAGCAGCGCAAGCTCTAGGGGTCTTTCATTTCGGGCGCTACACTACGTCCGTGACCAAAGTAGCTGTGTTCATCGACGGCGGGCATCTGCGGGCCTGCGCCCGGTCAGCCAAGAAGCCTTACACGCCCGATCTGGTAATCAAGATCGCCAAGTTCTACGTCCAGATCGGCGAAACCCTGTTTCGTATCCTCCACTACGACTGCGAGGAGTTTGCCGGGTCGGTGAAGCTGCCGGTGTCAGGCGGCGTCAAAAGCCACCCCGGCGGCAACCCATTCCTGTCGAACCTGGCCCGTGAGGAGCTGGTCGCGGTGCGGCGGGGCATCCTGAAGTTTCGTGGCTGGGAACGCCGGGCCAGCAGCCTCAAGCCGGGCGTGCCCCTCGCGGCGCTGACCGACGCTGATTTTCCGGCCAGGTGGGAGCAGAAGGGCGTCGATTTCCGCATCGGGCTGGACATCGTCACCATGACGGAAAGCCGTGCGGCCGACTTGATCGTGCTGCTGACTGGTGACACCGACTTGATCCCGGCGATGAAGCTGGCGCGTGGCCGGGGGCTGCAGCTTGCCGGCTTGGACCCGCCGAACCGCAAGATCATTCCGGAGCTGAAGCCACACCTCGACTTCTTCCGCCAGCTCGCGATTTGGCCATAACAAAGGGCGGTGAGCAGCCTTACTTCTCGTGATGCGGGTGGGTTGCCAGGCTGCTCGGTGTTATCAGCCCGATAGCCGGGAGCGTTCCTGTCCTAGGCTGGCCGACAGCGGATCAGCGGCATTCAGATTAAGAGCACGAATAAAGGCTCTTCTGCAGTCGAGCGGTAGCTCTGGCCAACGGACCAGCAAGCTGGTGGCACGACGGGCCGTCGAGGATGAGAATGCACGCCGGAAGCCAGCATGGCAGCTCAGGCCAAGCTGGTTTGTGCGTGATGGCGGACTTGCCAGGGCGCCTGGTGCGGTGGAAGCCGACGCCTTGATGCAGCAGAGCTATCATTGCAGCGAGGTGGTGCTGCGTGCGGGCCAGGCGCCCGGGCAAGCCCTGGACACTTCCGTGACGGAATGCATTAAGCACGGCATTAGCGTGCTGATCAGCAGCGGACCTGTCTTGCCTGTGGTGGCGCCGTGTTCCACGATACCGTCTTCTGAATCCGGGCGGAGATGGGCAAGACGGTGATGCTTGCTGCAGAGCAATCCATTCAGCTGCGCTCGTGAACGGCACACCCGAACTACCTCGTTATGGCCATCCTGAAACTCTGCATGCCGCTGTTTGGCGTCCGGCATCTCCTGCCGATCGCAGCTTCAGCTGTGCGCCGCCACATCAACGGGACAGTCGCGGGATGGCGTGCTGCCGATCAGTCCAGCGCCGGCTAATGCATGTCGGCGTTGATGGCGGAGCGAGCAACACCCGAGTCAAGCGGCTCGATGCGGATGGCCGGGTGCGAACCGCCGTTCTTGCCGGGCCGTCCAGCCTGACCTTGGGCGTGGAGAGTGCCTGGCAGCACATCGTCGAAGCCGTGGAAGCGGTCGGCATCATTGCCTCGGGGCCGGCGTTCGCCTCCCTGGCGCTGTGCTCGGACGGTCATGCCACGGTGCTGGGCGCGCATGGCGGCCGGGCGGGTGCAGCGGTGTCCATCGGGATGGGGATCGTCGGGAGTTGTGTGGCTGCGGACGGCACAGCCCGGCAGGTGGGAGGCTGGGGCTTCCCGGTGCGGGACGAAGCGAGCGGTGCCTGGCTTGGGCGACTGGTGCTGGCGGAGGCGCTGCGGATCTTCGACGGCTACGATCTCGCCGCCACGCCGCTACATCACGCAGTGATTGCCGCCGTCGGCCCTTCTTTCGATGCTGTAGCCGCCTGGACCTACCAGGCCCCGTCCACCCAGTACGCAACCCTTGCGCCCCTCGTGATTGACGCCGCAAACAGGGGTGATCCAGCGGGACTGCGCCTGGTCCGCCTTGCCGCCTACGAAGCCGAACAGCTGGTGAACGCCCTGGACCCGCGCGGTGAACTCCCGCTCTGTTTAGGTGGCAGCCTCGCGCTCCCGATCTACAGCCACACGGCCGAGCGCATCGTAGCCCGGGTGCGTCCCAGCCAAGGCGATGCTTGCGACGGTGCGTTGCTGCTGGCGCGTGGCCTGGCGCACAGCGACCTGCCGACCTGACCTGTTGTCAGGGACCAGGAAATTCAGCATCATTTCAACTCGGAACAGGACGGGGTGACGCGCGTGGCTCTACGGTTCTGCTGGGCGTTGCTCGCCCTCCTCCCCATCATCTCAGCCCATGCCGAAACCACGTCGGCCACGTTGCGCATTGGCATGCAGGACGAGCCTGACGTGCTCGACCCGGCGCGCGGCGGCACCTTCGCCGGCCGGCTTGTCTTCGCAGCAGCCTGCGACAAGCTGATCGACACCAACCCGGCGCTCGATTTCGTGCCGCAGCTCGCCACTGGCTGGACCTGGTCCGCGGACGGTCTCGCGCTCACCCTCAAACTCCGCCCGGGCGTCCACTTCCAGGACGGCATAGCCATGGATGCAGAGGCGGTACGTGCCAACCTCGACCGCTACCGCACTGCACCGGCCAGCGTGCGCAAGGCAGAACTCAAGCCCGTCGCGGCGGTGTCGGTCACCGATCCCCTAACAGTCGAGCTGCATCTCAGCCAGCGCTATGCGCCCTTGCTGGCGGTGTTGGCCGACCGGGCCGGCATGATGATGTCCCCTGCGGCCTTCGTCGGCGGGAAGAACCCCGATCTCCCGGTCTGCGCCGGGCCGTTCAAAGTAACTGAGCGGGTGGCGCAGGACCGTATCGTGCTCGACCGCTTCGACGGCTACTGGAACGCGCCGTCCATCCACCTGAACCGCATCGTCTACCGCCCGATCCATGACAGCACCGTCCGCCTGGTGAACCTGCAGACCGGGCAGCTCGACATGCTGGAAGAGCTATCGCCCTCCGACGTTGCCGCAGTGAAGGCCAGTCCACGCCTGCGTCTCAGCACTGCCACCTCGTTGGGCTACGAGGCAATCTCGATCAATGTCGGCCATGGCGCCGACGCGCAGACCCCGCTGGGCCAGAGTGAAGCGGTGCGCGAGGCACTTGAGCGGGCCATCGACCGTGAGATTATCAACAAGGTGGTGATGGAGGGACAGTACCTTCCGGCGAACCAGGCGGAACTGCCCCACTCGAGATACTGGAACCCCGACGTTCCTGTGCCGGTCCGGGACCCGGACGCGGCGAAAGCACTGCTGAAACGGGCCGGGTTCGACCGTGTTCCGTTCACCCTCACGGTCACCAACACCCCGCGCGAGACGCAGCTCGGCGAGGTTATCCAGGCGATGGTAGCCGACGCCGGGTTCGACGTGAAAGTGCAGCCGTTGGATGTCGCCGCCCTGATCGATGACATGAACGCCGGCAACTACAACGCTTCGGTCGTGGTCTGGAGCGGCCGGGCCGATCCGGACTCCAACATTGCGCTGTTCCTGGCGTGCGACGGGTTCCAGAACTGGGGCAAGTACTGCGACCCGCAGTTCGATGTCCTGCTCAACCAGGCGCGGGCCAGCACCGACCCGTCGGAGCGGCAGTCGCTCTATCACCAGATCGCGGCAAAGTACCTGCAGGCCCGCCCGGACATCGTGCTATTCCACATGACCTGGCTGTTTGCCGCCAGCGATGCACTGCATGGGTTCATTGCCACCCCCGACGGGCTGATCCGCCCCCAGGGTCTCAGCCTTCAGTAGGAGTAGACGGACGTCCCCCTCGATGCACATCGCGCTATCCGCCGTGCAGACGAGATGGCGGATACTGGCCGTAAACGGCCGGTTCGCAATTGGGCGAAGAGCTGGAAAAGCAGAAACTTGTTACGATACCAGTTCCAGGAACCCGCGGATCGTCGCCATAGTCCGTCATGGTGTCGCTTGAACGCGATAGGCTTTCGTCAAAGCCTGCGTGCCCTCACGCTCCAGCCCGGCTTCGGCCAACTTTGAATACTGCTTGATCGCCGTGTGAAGTCCCTTGAGGTCCAGTCCGCGCGCTTCGGCTTCGGTGAGCGCGATGGTCATGTCTTTCAGGAAATGGGTGATCATGAAGCCCGGAGCGAAATCCTCCGACAGCATGCGCGGCCCCATGGCGTTTAGGAGGAAGCTCCCTGCCGCCCCCGTGCCGATCGAGGCTAACACTCGGGCCGGGTCGAGGCCCACCACCCGGGCGTAGGCCAGACCCTCTGCGGCGCCGAGCATATTGCCGGCAATCACGATCTGGTTGGCCATCTTGGTGTGCTGTCCAGCACCCGGACCGCCCTGATGGACGATGGTGGCGCCCATGAGCTGCAACACCGGGAGCGCGGCGGCGAAGGCCTGGTCGCCGCCGCCGGCCATGATGGACAGGCTGGCGCTTTCGGCTCCGCCCGGTCCGCCCGAGACCGGCGCATCGATCGCCGAGAGGTCCCGCGTGGCAGCTTCCGCCGCAATCCGCACCGCAAGCGACGGGGTGGAGGTTGTCATGTCGATCAGGATGGCCCCTGGCTTCGCCCGTTCCAGCAAGCCCCCGGCTGACAAATAGAGCTGCTCCACATCGCTCGGCAGCCCTACGATGGTGATGACGACGTCCGCCTGCGCCGCGGCGTCCGATGGGTGATCGTGCCAGATGCCACCTGCTTCGATGAGCGCCGCGGCCTTGGCCCGGGTGCGCGAGTGCAGGTGCAGTGTGTGCCCGGCTGCCAGGACATGGCCTGCCATCGGTGCCCCCATGATGCCGAGTCCGATGAAGGCGATCGCGGTCATGATGAGGTCTCCAGACGGGCGCTGATCGCGCGTTGCTCCAGAAGCGCGCGGATCGCGCCGGGCGATAGCGGCTGCTGCTCGGCGATGACGCCGAACGGCGCCAGGGCGTCGTTCACCGCCAGCATGACGGCACCAATGGCCCCCATCACCCCGCCTTCCGACATGCCTTTGCTGCCGGTCGGGGTGCGCGTGCTCGGAGTGTGGCAGGCAATGATTTCAATCGGCGGCAGGTCGGCGGCGGTGGACATCGCATAGTCCATGAAGCTGCCGGTAAGGTTATGGCCTTGTTCGTCGTAGATGACCTGTTCGCGCAGCACACCCCCAAGGCCGAGCGCGACCGCGCCGTGCTGCTGCCCGGCGACGATGGCAGGATTGAGTACGGTCCCACAATCCTCGGCGACCAGATAGCGCACGGGCGTGACCGTGCCGCAATCCACGTCTACCACCACTTCACAGAAATGCGCCGCGTTGGAATAGGTCATCGGCGGCGGATCGTAGGCGCGGTGCGCCTCAAGCCCCGGCTCCATCCCCGGCGGCAGACGCAGCGGATCGAGATAGGCAATGCGGGCAATATCGCCGAGAGTAAGCGCCGTGTCCTGCCATAGACCGGCAAGCGGGCGCTGGACGCGGCCTGCGATCAACCGTAGTTCGTCGCCAGAATTTAGCCCGAGTTGGTGTGCGGCGATGGCGCAGACCTTACGCTGCAGCGTCTGTCCCGCCAGAAACAGCACGGAGCCGCCGGCGGTGCCACCGCGGGCACCCCGGCTGCCCATGCCGTACGGCGCAGTATCCGTGTTGCCGAATTGCATCCGCACGCATTCGGAGCGCACGCCCAGCCCCTGCGCCACCGCCTGGGCCAGCGCCGTCTCGTAGCCCTGACCGGAGCCCATCAGACCCACCGAGGCATCGACCGAGCCCGATGGAGCCACCTTCACCCAGGCGGCCTCATGGCCGGAGCCCGCGATCCCGGCCGCCTTGTAGAAGGCCGAGCCGTAGGTGGTGGATTCCACTACAGAACAGACGCCGAGGCCACGATAGATTCTCCTCGCCCGGTCTGCGCACTGGCGGGCGCGGAACGCGTCCATCCCGACCGCCGCCAGACCGGCCTCCAGCGTTGCGCGGGGTGTTACATCATACAGCACTTCGCCGGTCGGCATGGTGAACGGCAGATCGGCGGGCGCGAGCATGTTGCGGCGCCGTACCTCAATGTGATCCAGATCAAGCGCGCGGGCCACGGCGTCGATCGTGCCGTCCATCACCCAGGAGGTGATCGCCATTGGGGCACGCATAGGCCCGGCGCCGCACTTGTTGGTCAGCACCACCTGCACGTCGAAGGCGTAGTCGCTGATACGGTATGGGCCGGTCAGGATCATCGCCACGACGCGCGCGATGTAGTTTGCAGGGTAAAAGCAGTAGGCGCCGAAATCCTCGACGAGATGGAGCTCAAGCGCGGTGATCCGACCCTGCGCGTCAACCGCGGCTCGTGTGTGTGCGGTCTGCTCGCGGGCATGCGATGCGGAGAGCAGGTTCTCGCCGCGCTCCTCACGCCAGCGCACCGGCTGTCGCAGCGCGCGGGACAGGGCAGCAACGGCAAGTTCCTCGCGGTACAAGGCGATCTTCTGGCCGAACGCGCCGCCGATGTCCGGGCAGATTATTGTGACTTGCGACTCTTCGAGGCCAAGACGTGCCGCCAGCGCTGTGCGAAGCGGGTGCGGCGCCTGGTTGCCCACATGCAGGGTCAGGTGCTCACGCCCCTCGTCCCACAGGGCGCAACATCCACGGGTTTCCATTGGCACGTGGGTCTGGCGATGTTGGACGAAGCGCGCCTCCACCACCCGATGCGCCCCGGCGAAGCGGGCTTCGGGGTCGCCGGCGGAGAAGCTCTGGTGCGAGACCAGGTTCGACTCAAGTGCGTCGTCAACCAGCACGGCATCGGGAGCGAGCGCCGCCGCGGTGGTGACGACGGCCGGGAGCGCTTGGTAGTCGACGTGCACGCACTCGGCTGCATCCTCCGCTGCCATCCGGCTGCGTGCCACCACGACTGCAACCAGGTCTCCATCAAACCGTACCGTGTCCACCGGCATCGGGGCGATCGTGACGGGCGTCAGGCCTTCGATCGGGGGCGCCATGTGCAGGGGCGTTGCCCAGCGGGCCAGGTCGGCACCGGTCGCGACCAGTTCCACACCCGGCATGGCCAGGGCGGTGGCGGTGTCGATTGTCAAGATACGGGCGTGCGGGTGAGGCGAGCGGACGAACTTCGCGACGAGCGCGCCGGAGATGGCGATATCGTCCAGAAAGCGAGCGTGGCCCGTCAAGTGGCGCCTGTCCTCTCGCCGGGGGAGCGCCCGGCCGATCTCGTTCACCCCGTCGCCCTGGTTCACGCGGGCCACCGCAGCGAACGGCCGGTGACGCGGTCGAACAGGTGGAGTCGCGCGGGCTTGATGCCGAAGCCGATGCTCTCGCCTTCGCGCACCCGCATATCCTTGGCTACGCGGAAGAACATTATTGCGTCTCCAATATGCACGCCGAGATACTGGTCCGACCCCGCGGGCATGGCCGTGTCCACGACGCCGCGCAAGGTCAAGCCGCCGGGCATTTCCGGCTCCACGTCCTCCGGCCGTAGTCCCAGCACCACCTCACGCGCGACGCCTTGCGGTATGGACGGCAGTTTGAGCGTGAGTGAGCCGCGGCGGAAGCAGGTGGTGCCATCCTCGCTGCCAAGCGTGCCTTCGAGCAGGTTAATGGCGGGGCTGCCGAGGAAGGATGCGACGAAGATGTTGGCAGGCTGCTCATAGATAACGTCCGGCGTGCCGATCTGCTGAATGGCGCCGTCGCGCATTACCACGATGCGATCCGCAAGCGTCAGCGCCTCGGCCTGGTCGTGCGTCACGTAGACGAAGGTGCTGCGCATCTGCGCATGCAGGTGGCGGATCTGCGCGCGCATCGAGATGCGCAAGGAGGCATCGAGGTTGCTGAGCGGCTCGTCCATCAGGAAGACCGCAGGGTCACGGACCATGGCGCGCCCTAGGGCGACGCGCTGGCGCTGGCCGCCGGACAGCTGGCCCGGCCGGCGTTCCAGCAAATGGGTGATCTCCAGCTTTGCCGCCGCGTCCATCACGCGGCGGCGCAAGTCCACCTCTGGCATGCGCCGCATGCGGAGGCCGAACGCAATGTTCTCGAACACCGATTTATGCGGATAGAGCGCGTAGCTCTGGAACACCATCGCCACGTCACGGCGGTGCGCCGGCACGTTGTTCACCACCTTTCCGTCGAACAGCAGCAGGCCCTCGGTGATCTCCTCAAGGCCGGCGATCATGTTGAGCGTGGTGGACTTGCCGCAGCCGGACGGTCCGAGCAGGACGAGAAACTCCTGGTCTTGAATATCAAGATCAAGGCCAGTCACGGCAGCACCGCCGCCGGTGTAGCGTTTGGTGACGGACTTGAATTGGATGCGGGCCATGCCTCAGCCTTTGACGGCGCCGGCGGTGAGGCCGGAGACGATGTAGCGCTCGAAGACCACCGCCAGCAGCACTGGCGGCACCACCGCGAGCACGCCGGCGGCGTTGAGGAAGGAGAAGCTCACCGTGAAGTCCGACGTGATGCCGGCCACGATGATGGGCAGGGTCTGCGACGCCGGGGTCTGGGTAAACATCAGCGCCAGGAGGAACTCGTTCCAGCTGGCGAGGAAGGCGAACAGTCCGACCGCCACCAGCGCCGGCCGGGCGAGGGGGAGATAAATGCGCAGCAGGACCTGCAGCCGCGAGCAGCCATCGACGCGGGCCGCCCGGTCGAGATCATCCGGCATCTGCTCGAAGAAGCTGGCGAGCACGAAGACCGAGAACGGCACCGTGATGGCGAGATAGGTGATGATCAGCGACGGCAGGCTGTCCAGCAGGCCCAGCTTGCGCACGACCAGGAAGAACGGCACGACCAGCGCGATATCCGGGATCACCCGGGTGGCGAGAATGGCGTAAAGGGCGAGGCTCCGCCCGCGGAACCGGATCTTTGCGATGGCATAGGCAGCGGGCACACCGATCAGAAGGTTCAGGATCACCACCGCGGTGGCGACGACGAAGCTGTTGCCCATCGCCGGCAGCAAGTTCCCGGCCACCGAGGGGATGAACCCGCTATCGGATGCCGCAGATGGGGAGAAGCCGAGGCCGGTGGCGAAAATGGCCCGGAAACTCTGCAGCGTCGGATGATCGGGAATCCAATGCGGCGGGATGGATACGATCTCGCGCTCAGTCTGCAGGGAGGAGGAGAGCAGCCACAACACCGGCGCCAACACATAGGCCAACAGCAAGAGCGAGGCGGCCGCGAAGCCCAGGCTGCGTAGAATACGCGGCGCGATGGGGCGGGGGACGATCACAGAGTGCGCGCCATGCTGCGGATCAGCACATAGGACATCAGCAGCGTCGCAATCGCCAGCAGGTAGGACATTGCAGCGCCGGTGCCGAACGACAGGTTGCGGAACGTCTCGACGTAGATGCGCCATGCCACCACGTCGCTGGCCGCACCCGGACCGCCCTCCGTCAGCAGGAAGAACAGATCGAAATGCCGCACGGCCATCATCGCTTCATACAGGGCGACGAGCAGGAAACCCGGGCGCAGGGCCGGCAGCGTCACGTGCAAAAAGCGGCGCCAGGCTGGCGCACCATCGACGGCTGCCGCCCCGTAGAGATCGGCGGGAATAGTTTTCAGCGTCACCAGCAGGAGGATCGCGGCTAGCGGCACCTCCTTCCAGACGAATGCGTTAGCGATCAGCGGCAAGGTTCGGTTTGCGTCGCCGAGCCAGACCATGGCCGAGCTGATGAAGCCGAGCTGCAGGAGAAGTCCGTTCAAGGCGCCGTAGTTGGAATCATAGATCCACTTCCACATCAGCCCGTTCGCCACCGACGGGATGGCCCATGGGATCAGCAGGCAGGCGCTGAGGATGCGCCGCCCGGGGAAGTCCTGATCAAGCAGCATGGCCACCAGGGTCGCAATCAGCAGCACCGCAATGACGGCCATGGCAGAGAACACCGCGGTCCGCCCGACCGACTCCCAGAACTGCGGGCTGGAGAGGACGCCGAGGTAGTTATCAAGTCCGACGAAAAGCATTCGGTTCGGCCGGCGCAGGTTGACCGCGAACAGGCTGATCCAGAGCGAGTAGAGGATCGGGAACGCCGTGACCGCAATGAGTACGGCAACCAGGCCAGCAAGCAGCCCGGACGCCGCGCGCTCGTCATGCGTGAGGCCACGCAGAGCCATGCGGTCAGCCGGCCTTCTTCAGCGCCGCCCACTTCTCGGCCGAGACCTTGAGCGCTGCCGCCGAGGTGAGCTTGCCACCGATCGCCTGCTGCCAAGCGGTCCCGTTGGTGTCGTTCCACTCGCCGAACCACGGCGCGATGGTATCCTTCTTGCGGGCGAGATCCTGCTGTGCGGCCATGAGGTCCGCGTCACCGTAGGCGCCGAGGTCCGCCCGCACCGAAGGGTCGTTATAGAGTTCCTTGATGCCGAAGCTGAGGGCCAAGTCCTTTAGGATCGTCTTCTCAAAGACGTAATCGCCTTCGGCCTTGCCGCCGAACCATTCCATGAGCTTCACCACACCCTCGGTACGGTCGCCGGCGAGGGCGCGCGGCGTAGCGCCGTAGAAGCGTATCCAACCTACCGTGGCGTGGGAGCCGCCGCTGCTCATCGGCATCAGCGCCTGCTTGAATTGCCCGGCGGCCTGGCTTTGCGCCGGGTCGTTCAGGACCTTGAGGCGGTATTTCGGCAGGAGTACAAAGGCGGCCCGACCGGCAGAGGCGGTCTTGAGCACCTCAAGCTCGCCGGTCGAGACGCAGCCGGGTGAGAGGACCTTGTGGGTGTTGACGGCATCAACGACCCAGTTGAGGGCGATGACAGCGCCTGCCTTGGAGTCCTGCATAACAGCGGTGCCTGTGTCGTCGATGAAGCGGCCGCCGGTCGAGTAGACCATTGCAGACATGAACTCGATCAGCCAGCTCTCCTGCGCCATGCCGATGACGACGGGAAAGTCGAGCAACCCCTTAGCTTTGATCGTGGCGGACTGGGACGTCAGCTCCTCCCACGTTGCGGGTGGGCTGGCAATGCCGGCCTTGGCCAATATCTCGGCATTATACAGGAAGCTCATGTAGTCAGTGTAGTAGGTGAGGCCGTATTGCTTGCCGTCGAACATCGTCGACTTGACGCAGAAATCCGAGGTCACGGCGTTGTAGGCGGTGAGCTGCTGATACCTGTCAATCGGCGCCAGCCAGCCGGCTTGAGCGAATTCCGGGAGCCAGGCATCGGACACCCAGAGCATGTCGATCGGTGCGCCGCCGGTGAACCGGGTGATCATCGTCTCGCGATACTGCGCGAATGGCGAGTTGGAATACGCGACGGGAAGGCCGGTTTTCCTCTCGAACGCGGCGATATGGGCCTTCACCTGATCCACTGCGGCCGACCATGTGGCGAAGCGGATCGGGTCGGCGGCATGGGCAGGGCGCGCAGAGGACAGTGCGAGCGCAGCGCTGGCGGCCCGGAGAGCGTGACGACGGGACATCATAGTCGGGCCGGACATGGGGCTCTCCTCGAGGCTGGCGGATCTCACCGGACTAGCTGAACCGTAACATCCTGTGAGCTTAATCGTAAACTGACGATTTAGGGGTGCGCGCCTCTCGTCGGCTCCCTTGCCCTCAATGCGGCCACGGCGGCGGGCAGGCCGGCCAGGAAGGTCGCGACATGAATGGCCAAGACGTCGCCCAGCGGCACGGACCGGCTGGCGCCATAGACGTGCTGCCGGATCGCGAGGTGGGAGATGGCGCCGTGCAGCACCCAGCCGATCTCGTGCAGCAACGGTTCGGCCTCCGGCAACTCGACTTCGCGCGCATGCGCCGCTTCCCGCACGATCACTCCGAGCAGCTGTTTGAGGACTCCGTCGATGTAGGCCGGTGCCATGCCAGACCCGTCCAGGCTGCCGAACAGGAACAGGCGCAGCCACTGCCGCGACAGCACGACCTGGAAGTAATCCTCGTAGAAGTTGCAAAGGCGCTGCTGGATAGGAATGTCCCGGTCGGCGAGTTGAATGAGCCATACCGCCTTGAAAGGGGCAAGGATGGCCTGTTCGGTCACCTCGGCGAGCAACGCCGACTTGGATGGGAAGTAGCGGTAGAGCAGCCGCTGCGCGACGCCACAGGCATCAGCTAACGCCCGCGTGGGGGCGGACATGCCGTTCTCGGCGAAGAAGATCGTCGCCCGGTCCAGCAGAATACGCCGCCGCTCCGCGGGCGACAGGCGACGCGTGATGCCGCGGTCCGGCTTGGGAGAGAGGTCCGCCATGGGGCAAGCCTGCCACAAGTCGGGCCTCCCGTAGATGCCGCAGCAGGCCTGCACTGGCGCGCGCTGGTTCGTTTGAGCCTGATTGGCGGGCAAGGCACGCGCTGCGCACCGGGTATTGCCGTAGCCCTCGGTGTTGGTGCCGGGATCAGCTGTAGGTTGAACTGTGCCTGAATGCCTGCTGATCATGTAACCCGGACGGAGACGGGCTTTGCTGTTCGGATCGGTGTTGGTGCATGGACGGGTCTGCTGGCCTGAGATCGGCGGTGCGGCTACTCATCTTCCATGCCGTTCAAGCACAATGCCGCCCGCCGCCATCGCATTCCGCGGGCGCGCTACCGTGTTACGAACTGGCCGGCGTATGAGGCCGGCCTGCGACGCCGCGGCGACCTCACGCTGTGGCTGGACGAGGCGGCCCTTGCGGGCTGGGCAGCGCCGAAGCGGAGCCGTCCTGGTGGCCAGCGACGGTATTCCGAGCCGGCCATCGAACTCGTGCTGACGCTGTGGCTGGTGTTCCGCCTGGCCCAGCGCCAGGCTGAGGCGTTCAGCCGCAGCGTGCTGCGCCTGCTCGGGTTGGCGCTGCCAATACCAGACCATACGACCTTGAGCCGCTGTGGTCGGGCGATCGCAGGACGGCAGCCGCGTGTCCAGGCCAGTGCTGGCCCGATCCACCTCGTGCTGGACAGCACGGGCCTGGAGCTGTTCGGACAAGGCATATGGGATGCCGAGATGCATGGCCGGACGCGCCGTCAGTGGCGCAAGCTTCAACTGGCCGTGGACGCCTGCACCGGGGAGATCGCAGCACACGTGCTGACCGGGGGTCACGCCGACGACGTGGCCCAGGTGCCGGCCCTGCTCGGCCAGGTCGAGGGCGTGATCGCGTCCGTAACAGCGGAAGTCGTAGTCGACCGCCAGCAGGGCGCGGTTGCGCAGGTCGCGCTGTCGGCTGCCCCCGGCATAGAGCGCGCGGTCTACCAGGCGCCGGGTCAGGCCGTCCGCCTGTTTTTGTGCGGCGCCGTCCTCCTTCATCATGCGCCGCAGCGCCAGCTTGACGGTGTTGCTGTCGGACGGCACCGGCAAGCTCGGCGGCCCGGTGCAGGTGGGCGATGCTGCTGACGTAGCGGCGGATGGTCGTGGCCGCTTGCTTGCCGCGCGCATCACGTCGATGAAGTCGGCGACCGTTTGCGACGCGGCGGGCAGCGCCGGCACCCCGGCGGCATGGCATCAGGCGGTGAAGACCGCGGTGTCGGCGCGCAGGGCGCGCACGGTGTTTGGCGCGAAGGCGCCCTGGGCGTCCTTGGCGTAGCGGGCCAGGTTGGCGTGCACCAGTTCCGTGGTGGTGGCCGTCGTCGTCAATTCGTTCGCCATTGTCGCATGTTCGAGACCCCGAGAGGTCACTTCAAACGATTTCAGTTGCTTGTGTAATCTCACATCCGCAATAAAGTTCTCGAGTTTGGGATAAAAGTTGCCTTGTTCGCAATCCACCGAGGATGTGAATGTGATGGCCGCACCAGCCTGCTTAGCCCAACAAACCTTGCACTCGGCATCCGACGAGCACTGGGCGGAGGCCGTCCGGCGGGAAGGCATCATCAGACCGCTTGCCGAGGGGCAGGTGGCGGGACGAGGTGCGGTGCGTGCTGCGGCTCGGCAGTTGGGCTTGAGCGTGCCACGGACGTATCGCCTTCTCCGAGAGTTCCGGACCCGTCCCGTCACGGACGCCTTGCTGCCTCGCAGATCGGGACCAGCCCGCGGATTTCGCCGGTTCGCTCCCGCCATCGAGTCGAAGGTCGAGGCGGCGATCGACGCCGTCTACATGGTCCCTGAGCGCCCAACCCTGAAGCTGCTGTTCAGCCGGGTCCGCCACGAATGCCGCGCTGCCGGGATCAAGCCGCCTTCGCTCACGGCGCTCCGGGCGCGTGTGACGGCGCGCAGCTTGCGCGAGCGCATCAAGGCCAGGGACGGGGCGGGTGCCGCCGGTGATCGCTTCCGCCAGGTCAAGCCGGGTCCGCAGCCGGAGCGTCCGCTCCAGGTGGTGCAGATCGATCATACACCCGTGGACATCATGCTGGTGGACGACGTTACGCGGGCCTGCATCGGCCGGCCGTGGCTGACGCTCGTGCTCGACGTCCACACCCGCATGGTGGCGGGCCTCATGCTGTCGCTGGACGCGCCGAGTGCCACCGGCACGGCGCTGGCAATCACCCAGGCCGTCCTGCCGAAGGCAGAATGGCTCGCGGACCGGGGCGTCAACCACGCCTGGCCCACGCAGGGGCTGCCCGAGGTGATCCACGTCGACAACGGCGCGGATTTCCACTCACGGGCGTTCGAGCGCGGGTGCCAGCAGCATGGCATCAAGATCGAGTACCGGCCGCCAGCCACGCCGCGCTTCGGCGGGCATATCGAGCGGCTGATGGGCACCTTGATGGGCCGGGTGCAGGCACTGCCCGGCACGACGTTTTCCAACGTGACCGAGCGTGGCGACTATGACTCGGAGGCCCGGGCTGTCCTGACGTTCCGGGAGTTCGAGCGCATCCTCGTTCTGGAGGTGCTCGGTCCCTATCATAACGAGGTGCACGCAGCGCTTGGCCGGACCCCCGCGGCGGCGTGGCAGGAGGGGGTCGCCGGCCTGGCCATGCGCCAGCCTGCCGACCCCGCCGGGCTGCTGCTCGACTTCCTGCCGTTCGAGGAGCGCATGGTCCGTCGCGACGGCATCCGGCTGTTCAACGTGCTCTATCAGGACGGCGGACTGGCCCATCTGGTCGATGCCGGCGGCGGCCGGCGGCGGGTGAAGTATGACCCGCGCGACCTCAGCACCGTCTTCGTCGAGTTGGCCACGGGCGACCATGTCCGGGTGCCGTATGCCGACCTCCGACGTCCGGCGGTGACGCTATGGGAGCACCGGCTCGCAACCAAGCGGCTGCATGAGGAGGGGCGTCGTACTGTGGATGAGCATGCGATCTTCGCGGCGGTCGAGGAGCAGCGGCGCGTGCTCGCCGAGGCCTATGGGCGGAGCAAGGCGGCAAGGCGGGCCGTCGTCCGTGGAAGTCTTGCTGTTAGCGGGGGCCTTGCTGCCAGGACGTCCGCTGCCGCGGACGCCGCTGACTGCGAAGACGACGCCAACGGCCAAGTCAGGATGCCCGCCGAGGGCGCACTGAGCGGCGTGGAGTTCTGGTGATGGCGGGGGAGGGGGACCTTGCCCACTTGCCGGCCGATGTCCGGCCGGTGGCCCTTCTGGAAGCAGAGGCACGCATCGCCCACATCCGTGCCGAACGCTGGATCCAGCACGCGGCAGCCGAACGCCTGCTCGGCTACTTGCAGGAGGCAGTGGACCAGCCGGCCCGTGAGCGGATGGAGAATGTCCTGCTGCTGGGCGAGAGCGGGATGGGCAAGACGATGCTGATCCGCAAGCTTGAGCGGCAGAACGCGGCGTGCTTTGACGACGCGACGGGCGTGCAGCGGCGACCGGTCTTGGTGATGCTGATGCCGCCGCAGCCGACCGAGTCGGAGTTCTTCAACCGCGTGTTGGAGGCGATCGAGGCGCCCTCGGCGGGGTTCTGGTCGCATGGTGGCCAGTTGCGCGCTTCGGCGACCCGTTTGCTCCGCGAGATCGGCACCCGGGTGCTGGTGATCGACGAGATCAACTCGGTGCTGGCCGGCACGCCGCGACAGCAGCGGCTGTTCCTGCAGCTGCTGCGGTTCCTGTCGAACGACCTCCGGCTCGCTTTCGTCGGGGTTGGCGTGCCTGAGGCCCGGCATGCGCTGCTGTCGGACGCGCAGCTGCACAGCCGGTTCAGCGACATCGAGTTGCCGCCATGGGCGCCTGGAGAGGACCTGCGCGACTTCGTCACCCGCCTGGTCTGGAGCCTGCCGCTGCGACGGCCATCGCCAGTGGACTCGGTAAAGCTGCGGGCCAGGCTGGCCGAGCGGTCAGGGGGCGTCACCCTGGGCATCTGCAAGGCTGTGGAACGCGCGGCCATCTTGGCCATACGCACTGGCCAGGAGCGGATTGAGGCGGCAAGCTTTGACGATCCGGAAATTTGGCGCGGCGTGGCGGCGCAGGGCAGGGGCGTCCGGCCCCGCCCTCGTGGCCTGACACAGGCGCAACCAGCATGACGCAAGGACCCATGCCGGTCGGGCCGAGACCTCTGCCCGGGGAGGCAATCCGGTCCTGGGTGTCCCGCACCGGGACACGATACGGCCTGACGACGTCTGAGCTCCTCGCGCTGCTGCGCGCTGGAATTGGGGTCGAGCACTCGCGCCTTTGGGCGCTCGATTTGCAGGAAGACGTTGAGCTTGAGGCTCTGCTTACACGGGCCAGCCGCCTCGACGCAGGCCGGATCAAGGCCCTTCGCGCGCTCGCGGACGGTTGGCCGGACCCTGCCGACTGGCACAGGTGGGCGCTGGCCTGGTGCCCGGCCTGCGTGCGGGAGGACCTGGTCCGGCATGGGGAAAGCTATGAGCGCGCCGCTTGGCGCCTCGGCTTTTACGTCATCTGCCCGGAGCATCATGCAGCCCTCGTCACCGTCTGCCCCGGCTGTTCGTCCCATGGCGCCAGGTTCGGGCCGTGGGCCGGGCGGCAGCGCCTGCTGTGCGAGTGCTGCCGGGAGCCGGTGGAGGCGGCAGGCGGCGATGTGCCGCTTGGCTGGCCCATGGCCGTACCCCCAGTTCAAGCTGAACTGCTCCGCTTGGCGTCAGGCGCTGCCGGCGTCAGCCCCTTGTGGGCTGGCACGCCCGCTGGTGGTTGTGCGACGCTCGTGCGCGACCTTGCCGCGCTCCTGCTGCGGCCGGGGTGGAACGGGTGGGGGCTGGCCCGCAGCGTGGAGGAGGCAGGTTGGATCCGCCGGCGCGGCCTGGCTGATCTGCAGCCCCTGGCTGCGCGCGACCTCCTGGGCAGGATCGCTGCCATTCTAGCTACCGTGGCATCTTGGGAGGGGCACGGCGATCAGCAGTCAGGGCAGCGGGATCAGCCTGGGGACGGCGGCTTCTCATCGCTGGTGCATCGGCTCTCCGCCGACGAACAGGACGGCCTGCGGGCGTCTGCAGCCGGATGGGGACCAAGGCTGGCGCACGTGATCGAGGTTGCCGTGCTGAGAGACCAGGTCGAGCGCCGTCGTGTTGCAGCCGCAGGTGACCTTGCCCGGCAGAACGCCGCATGGATCCGGCAGGCCGCAAAGCGGTACGTGAGGGAGGCGCGCCGGAGGATCGCCACAAGTGCAGCCCGGAGAGCGGCGGCGGTCCCGCAACGTCGCGGGCCGTCCCAAGGCCCCACGAGCTTCTCCGGCCCGGTCTGACGGGCGAGCCGGACCATCCTGTATCGCGAACCTCCGCACTTTTGTCGCGAACAGGCAGTCGGATTATTCCGAACTGGCACATTTTCCGAGGGCCAGCCCGCCGGTTGACTAGGATTCTTGCGAACAAGCAGTTCGCGACAGCGCCTGCCGAGGCCGGCTCGCGCGCCGACCTACGCTTACCTACGCGCGATAAGCCTGGGTTATCGCGCGTAGCGCAGTTAGATGGGTTGCCTTTCTAGATCGGCCCGGCTCTGCTGGAGTTGTCACCCTTCCTTCATCGGCCTGGTCGGCTCCTAGGGCTGTGGCACGAGCGAAGTGGCGAGATACTGCGTTGGTCGAGGGTCAGGCAGCCGCACTGCGCGGCGGCGACATGGACGATTTCGTATGGCTCTTGTCGGGTTCCGGGGTGCTGGCAGGGACATCACGCAACCAGGCCGGCGACGAGGACGACATGCAGGGCTTTGCCACGTCGCCGAGCATTGTGCACGAACTGGAAGAAGCCGGTGTGTCACGAACACATCCTCATGAAAGGATAGGAATGGGGTGTGGAGCTGTATGAGAGATGGAGGTAGGTCCTCCGAGGCCGG
>JAABUW010003850.1_pt1 | contig 20928 bp, 23 predicted proteins | sample 5560081 | NCBI WGS metagenome assembly JAABUW01 (sample SAMN10711882, study PRJNA513363) | rock metagenome | isolation source: Antarctica rocks | place: Antarctica: Victoria Land, Knobhead sud
GAAAGCGGATGAATCTTTGAATTGACTCTACTTTCGGAACCGGTAATAGAATACGAATCGCTGCCGGTAATATAATTTGATGTCCCATGGAGAAGTCTGCTGCCCCTAGTTTTAGCTTGTGCACAGCATATGGGCGTAGGCAAACCAAGGGGGAGCTTTCAGCACTCCTAATATCCCCGAAACGTGTCACCAGACTGACACGGTTGTTTAGTGTTGGACTAAGTACTAGAAAGATTAAGTCGGCTCAAGTCAGCGTATGTGCCAAAATCTCAGAAGAACCATCCGTCAAGCAGGCCTTGTATAAACCAAGTGGTCCCCCGCAGTATCAATATCCTTCCTCATCCGCACCTTGTTGATATATGTGACGACTTCGAGAAGGATCTTTCCGCATCTCTTGTCCCGAACCCGTGAAACCAACTGTTACATATGTCAGTCGCATGCACTTCTTGATCAGTAGCAGTATGACTGCTTACCCCTTGCATTTACACCATCAGGCGTTCTGAACATACTTTCCTTCTTTGCTACTTTGCCAGTCTTTCCTTTCGTTGCGAATTCCTGCCACTTGTTCTTCCCAGCTTCCAGTTCTTTATTAGCTTTCACTTTGCGGGGCACCTTCGGAGGTCTTATAGGCCCGTCGCTAACTCTGCTCGGTTCTTTCTTTGCTTGGCTTGCAAGTGCAGGGTTGATATCTGCAGCCGCCGATATCACGTTGGAATTGAAAGGGATTGTCGGCGGGGTCGGCGTCACTGGGGTACCATCAGCCTTACGCTTCTTGGACTCGTTGGAAATTGGTTTGATGTCATGAGCGGAGAGCGTCTCTGTGGTGGCGTAGGACTTGAACGTTACGATGTAGACCGGCTTGCTGGAAGATCCGGTAATAGATGTAATCCTTGCCGGGTAGAAGGACTTATCTCCGGTAACCCACTTCGCAAGGACAGTGTCGTTGACTGAAAATGCAGTAGGGGCCTGAGGTTCTTCGATCGGACTTTGGGGGGTAGCCGTTTTGCGATAGCCCGCCTGGAAAGCTGGATGATTCTCCTTGGACCATTTCTCCTTCACAGGTGGTGGAGGTGGCTTCTTTATAGGGGCTGGTGCTGAGGCTGGCTTTAGCTCTGCGATCGCGATGTCGGTGAGGGAAATGACTTCTTCAAGCTCAGTCTTGAGATTTTGCAGCTCAGCATTCTCCGGATCTGCCTGAAGACTGAACTGGACAGTCTCGAGCTACGGGCGATATGTGTCAACGCAATGCAAAATCAATCAGTAAGTTGCTTACCTGCAGTTGATACTCCTTCTTCTCCGCCTCCAATGCTAGTATGTCATTGCTCATAGTGACTGCTGATCTAGGGGGGGTATGAATGATAAGGGTGCTACGGAGTACACAAGAAGAGACTTGCTTAGAGAGGTGACTGAAATGAGTTGATGTTGTGGTGTGATTAGCGCAGTCGTGCAGGTCGATGCCGTTGTTCGCTATGAAGTTCAGTCTTCAGAGGCTGAGAGAGGCCTAGACCGCAGTTTTTGATTTCTAATAAAACAGGGGTCCATGTCAGCCTCGCAAGGGCAGCGCTTGATGTGATTGGTGGGTGGTCGCAGCTAGAAGTATGAACACATGAAAGCAGTAAATTGAATTCAGTCAGTACACGCCTTTTACATCGTCATTATCTTGCTCGACCTCCGTCCTTAAAGAGTCATCCCTTCCGTACGGCTGCAACGCTTCAGCACTGTCGCCGAATCAACAGCTTTTCCTACGTCGACGGGGTCTATCGTGCACCCGCGGAGTTAAGCTCTCTGATCACCTCCCTCAATTGAGTTAGCACGCCTTTGTGGCCCACGAAAATCTCTCATCTACGATTCAGCTCCGCCATATCATACTGTAGCCTACACCGCTTCATCATCGCTTTGCGCAATTGATAACAAGGCTGCAGTATTCTAGAGGCGGCAAGACTTGTTTCGCACTTCATCAGATCGGGCCTTGATCGCTCCACAATCAACCGTCTGCGGGGTTGCGTGGTCGTCTATCTGCCTCACGGATAGCTGCGGACTTCATCGAACTCATCCTTCAAAGCTCTATTCAACATTTAAGCGTATCGATGGCAGGTGAGACGATATTTGGACCGGATTTGTCCCTTACTCCTAGCCAACAGCAATTACTTCGCACTGCATTGTCTTCCAATCGCTCTCCATCCGACCATTCTACGAACCGTCCATATCCTACTCCAGGCACTAGCCCGAAAAAACCCCAAACCCCACGTACGAGTAGCAATTCCAAACAGAACCAAAAGTCTAGTCCGTCCAACCTTAACAACAATATGTTCGATTCGCCCATTCAAGAGACAGGCTCCGGCAACCTCGGAAGCGCCGGGTTCGATGAGAGCCCGTTTCTTGAATTCGAAGACGACGGAAATTTTGACTGGGACACCAACGGAGACATGATGTTTGGTAGTTTACCAGGCGAGGAAATAAATGACGACAATGAGCAGCACCCAAAGAGGAAAAATTCGGAGGACGATGAAGAGGAGGGTGAGGGCGACAATAAGCGACATGAGGGAAATGAGAAGTCTGTCAAGAAGCCTGGACGCAAGCCACTAAATAGCTCTGAACCGACTACAGTAAGCTACGATACGTTGTAGTACACACCCAACATACTAATCCGATACACTAGAAACGCAAAGCCCAAAACCGTGCTGCACAGCGAGCCTTCCGCGAGCGGAAGGAACGTCATCTGAAGGAGCTTGAGAGTAAGGTAGAGGACTTGGAAAAAGCTTCGGAGCATACCAACCATGAAAACGGACGCCTTCGCGGACAAGTCGAACGACTAAACATAGAATTGAAAGAATACCGTAAGCGTCTCTCCTTGGGTGTGGCAGCGGCTGGCCGGTCTCCACCATCCGCAACCCTTCCTCAACCTCGAAATACGTTCAACAATAACAGCAACGATTTCCAATTTGCATTCCCAAAATTTGGGGACTTGCCTGGTTCAAATTTCATGACAAACGGATCCCTTGCCAAAGTTGGATCTCTTGTCAATGGAGGCAAGCGTTCATCGTATCCTAGCATGCCCTCCATAGCTAGAGGAGACTCCTCAGGCTCTTTGAATGCAACATCGCCGACAAGCCAACATGGGTCGAATTCGGGATCCATGTATCAAAGCCCCACTTCCGCATTGAATGGGAATGGGTTTGAAGAACTTAATGGGTTGTTCAGTCCATCGATCCTTGAAACCGCTAGCCGGAGCAACTCTACTGATTACATGTCCTTCAACAACGGCGCACCTACTGTAAATGGAGGCAAGCAACGCAGTATCGACAGCTCCAACGGTCACGGCCAAAAGACGAACAGAACAGGATCCGCAACTTCCATCACCGCATCGCCTGCTTCAACAATGTCACACAATGGTGGTCTCGATTCATCATGTGGCACAACACCGGAAGCTTCCGCTGAGTCGCCTGACAATTTGAAATCAAATGAGGGAACTTTGAATACCATCAATGAAGAAAACAGCTTTTTAAGCAACTTATCAGGTAAGACGAAATTTTGTAAAGAATGGGCGAAAGCTTGCGGCAACATGATCGATCCTGTTCCGCGGATGATGTCCGGTTCTGACGATGCTTCAGTCCCTTCTAGTATGATGAAATCGCCTGTCAGCGAGACAAATGGGATTGACTGGATGGCTCAGCAGAATGGCGGGCTATTCGATCCTGTCCTCTTCGGCGACTATCGAGATCCGCAGGACAATATCTTGAACAACGGGTTCTTCAACGACGCTTTCCTTTTGCAGGATGACTTTGGTACCGCCTTCAATACTGGTCCCTTGGCGGTGGCGAGCCCAGCCCCTAAACGAGATTTGATGAAGGAAGTTGAAGTTCAGCAAAATGGGGGGGCGGAAGAGGAGGTCGTTCCCGGAGAAGCTCCAAAGCAATTCATAGATTGCGATAGATTGTGGTATGTAGAGCATGCCTCTAATCGCTGACATCTGCTAATTACTTTTCGACCAGGGACCGCATGGCAGCTCACGGCAAGGTTCAGTCTGGCGAAGTCGATATGAACGACCTTTGCGCACAGTTAAAGCAGAAAGCTAAATGTTCCGGAACTGGAGCTGTTGTGGCGCAAAAGGACGTTGACGATATCTTGGGCCCAGCCCCAGACCATCAGAAGGATTTCCTCAAGAGGTTTATCTAACTCCCTGATAGGGTAACCAGGGTCTTTGATCAAAGGGATCAGGCGCTAAAACAGGATAAAAACGCGAGAATACGATCACGGAGTTCCGGATGGACATGTTTCTATCTCTGCGGCTTGTCGCTCCTATTTAGTTTTTTGCTATCACGCTCTGCTACGGCTCAGTGCTCGGTGTGCTCCCAGTAGGTAAGGTGACGGAAAGGGGGGAGGAAGCCATACCGGAAAAGGGAGTCTCGAGACGGCCAATGTATGTATTTAGCTGATGAGCTCACATATGCGAAATACCACTCACTCATGATGTTTTGGGTATTCAATTTCCAACATACGTTCAATTTTGATGCTGTGCATACAGATCCATTTCTGTCAGGTTATGTCGTATTGAGCCGAAGTAATAGACAATAATAGCATCAAAGGCCCCTTCTGTAAGTCTAGCCTGTCTGTCTCTGAATGCAGCGCCAAGAGTTTGTCCCTTCTACTACTCCAATCCATCTTTCATCTCATTGTTCATACTTTAATCTACCATCTGCCTGTTAGAAATCGTCTCCTCAGTACCTCCCCACTCTCCTTCTTACTCCCCACCATAACCAACGAAATCCTACAAGCCCCTTCCCTCTCCTTGACCCAGCGACTGTATGGTTCGTCTCCCTCTGCACAATACACCTCCCATATCTTATCACCACTTCCTCCCCGCCGTCCATCAATAACATAATCACCCCTACTAATGAAAACGCTTATTTCAGACTCTACGTCCGATGCACCGGCATGCTAGTACCACCTACTGCCCATGGTGCAGAATAGGCTGCCGTTTGGAGGGCATCAGGGGAGCGTTTGCTCGGGGGTGTTTTGGGGGAAGTGTTGGGATGAGGGGACGGTGACGGCGGTGTGCAGGATGAAGAAGGAGGAGCGGGTGGATACGAAGGGGCAGGAAGCGGGAACTGGAGGTGAGAAGGCGGTTATAGAGGTCCCGGTGGGGGCTGAGTGGTTTTTACAAGGTGGGCGCGGGGTTGATGCCATGGCTGCTTGGGCGGGTGTTGGGTTGTATTCAGAAGGCGAATAGTTCTTGAGCTGCGGAACGAAGCTTTGTTTTAGATGGAAGTACATTGGGAGGGTTCTTCGTTTGGCAGTCTGCAATCACAGGCCTTTCCATGCTTTCAGGGGGGAATCTCAATTGCGGAGATGAGCCCGGCGCGCCACAGCTGAGGTTCTCTGAAGAGCCAACCTCTCACTCACAAGCAGCGAGCCTGAAGTCTTAGAGCACGGCAACAACATCAAAACGGTGATTGACCGACGAAGGCAGAGCTCTAAGGTAGATAATGGAGCGCGTGTATGCGGGATAACGGAGTGGCGAGTTTAGCCGACCCATAATTCACCGCAGCTGAATAAAATATAAATTCGACACAGTCACACGCTTGTGCTTGAAAAACAAAACCCCACCATCCTTGCGATCAACGCTCACATCGCCATGGATAACCAGAAATTCTACCAGGTGTTCAAGGAGGTCTTGGCGCGTAAGATTGTTTGAAAACATCTGTTCCTTTAGGAATTTACTAACTGTTACCAGCCGACACCAATCGTGTCAAGGCGGCCACCGCCAAACTACGAGCCGATTACTACCCACTACCAGAATCGCTGCAGGTTCTTCTACAACTTCTCCTTGCATCTACTGAGCCTTCACCACTGCGGCAACTTGCTGCAACTCAAGCCAGGTCTCTTGTTCCGAAACATTGGGAATCCTTAAACGATCAATCTCAAATACGCCAGCGCCTATTGCACGGAACACTACAGGAAGAGGACCAGCTTGTTCGGCATGCCGCCTCGCGAGTCATTACCGCCATAGCAAAAATAGATACCGAGAATGGAAAATGGCCAGAATTGCTCGATCTTTTACTACAGGCTGGGGCCAGCGATCATGCTCGGTCGCGAGAGGTCGGCACATACATCCTTTTCACAGCCTTGGAATCCTTTGGGGAAGGCTTGATGTTCAAGTTCCACCAAATGCTGCAAATTTTTAGCAAGACTATAGTCGATCCAGAGAGCGCGGAGGTGAGGATCAACACTATGCTGGCACTAGGTAGAATGGCTTGTGTACTTGACACTGAACATGACGAACAATCTGTCCGAGGGGTACAAGATTCGATACCCCAAATGGTAGGAGTGCTAAAGCAAGCTCTTGACGCTGGTGATGAGGACCGAACCACGCAGAGCTTTGAAGTTTTCCAGACACTATTGGGTTGTGATTCGCAGATACTGAACAAGCATTTTAAGGATCTCGTTCAATTCATGACAAACCTTGCCGCGCAGACTGATCTTGATGAGGATGCAAGAACGCAAGCTTTAAGCTTCCTAATGCAATGTGTCCGGTTCCGAAAGCTCAAGATGCAGGGTCTGAAGGTCGGAGAACAGCTTACCTTAAAGTCCTTGGAGATTGCGACGGAGCTGGGAGACGCATCAGTCGAAGACGAAGAGGTCACGACTCCCCGGTCAGCCCTAGGTTTGCTCGATCTTCTAGCATCGAGTCTGCCTCCTAGCCAAGTTGTTGTTCCTCTATTACACGCACTTGGTCCGTATGTTAATAGTGATGACCCTGATAGGAGGCAAGGAGGTATCATGGCATTAGGCATGTGCGTTGAAGGTGCACCTGATTTCATCGCTACACAAATGAAGGAAATCTTGCCTTTGACTTTGAAACTCCTTGAAGACCCTGAAGCTAAAGTACGTCGTGCTGCACTGGATTGTGTCATGCGTTTGTCGGAGGATTTGCCAGAAGACATGGGCAAGGAACATCAAAAGCTGATCCCAGCAGTGGTTAAACATCTGGACATTGCAATGAAGAGTTTAAGTGGACCTAGCGACGAGAAGAATATGGACATTATTAAAGCTAGTTGCAATGCTATCGACACATTAGTTGATGGATTTGAGGAGGGCGCTGCCAAGCCATACCTCCCAGAGCTTGTGCCACGGCTAAGTCGGTTGTTCTCCCACCCTGAATTCAAGGTCAAAGGTTCGGCGATCGCTGCCATGGGTTCCGTTGCTGCGAGCGCAAAGGAGGATTTCCTACCGTACTTTGAGCAGTCGATGAATGCCTTGTCTGAGTATGTTCGTATCAAGGATGGTGAAGATGACCTTAGCCTCAGAGCTACGACATGCGACGCTATGGCCTACATAGCAACAGCTGTGGGCCCTAAGCCATTCCAGCGTTACGTTGTACCTTTGATGGAAGCCACAGAAGAGGGTCTGCATCTAGACAATCCTAAATTACGCGAAACGAGCTTTCTGTTCTGGGGCACTATGGCTAAAGTATATAAGGGTGAATTCAAGCCTTTCTTAATGGGTGTAGTAAAAGGCTTGTTCGAGAGCTTAGCGGCTGAAGAGACAGATTTAGAGGTCAATCTAGGAGATGGAGCGAAAGATCTGGAAGGGCAAGAAGTGACGATTGCTGGTAAGAAAGTCAAAATTGCCTCATTCAACGAGGACGAGCTAGCTGCGGCAAGTGACTTTGACGATATGAGCGATTTAGATGGCGAGGAAGATGATGACTGGGATGGATTCACTACCGTTACCGCTGTGGCACAAGAAAAAGAAATTGCCGTTGAGATATTGGGGGATATCTTAACACATGTAACTCAAGACTACCTGCCATACTTTGAGAAGACGGTCGAGACCGTTCTACCTCTTGTTGATCATCCCTACGAAGGGGTTAGGAGGGCTGCAATCAGCACTTTGTGTCGTGCCTACGGAACAGTGTGGGAGCTGCAAGCCGAAGAGGGCGGGAAGTGGCAGCCTGGCTTGCCATTACAGAAACAACCAAGCAATGAGATTAAGAAACTCGGAGAAATCATCATGACTGCTATGCTGGCAGTGTGGCAGGATGAAGAAGATAGGTACGTTTTCTTATCGCCGATGGATTCTCTCGCGTTTCTTCAAATGATGACATACTTGTCGTTAATCCCAGCTCACTCAGATGTACTAACGTACAATTGCTGAGAAAACGAATCACTTTCTGATGGCATTTCTACCTGTTACGTACTTTGTCCAGAGTCTCAGCGATGTACAGCTGACCTAGAGTTCGATAGGACTGCTGTCACAGATATCAACCGCAACTTTGCAGCGGTCCTTAAACAGACCGGACCCTCAATTATCTCCGACACCACTACCCTCAAACCCGTCACAGAAACCCTCGTCGCCATCATCACCAAAAAACACGACTGCCAGCAAGACTTTGGCGACACAGAAGACATGGACGACCTCGAAGAAACGTCCGAGTACGACTGGCTCGTTATCGACACCGCTCTCGACTGCATCTCGAACCTCGCGTTCGCCCTGGGTGAGAGTTTTAGTCAGCTGTGGAAAGTTTTCGAGAAACCTGTTATGAAGTTTGCGAGTGGGAGTGAAGCTTTTGAGCGAAGTACAGCTATTGGTGTTGTTGCCGAGTGTATACGTGCTATGGGTAGTACGGTCACACCGTACACAAGCACCCTCCTCAAACTTCTGCTTCACCGAATGAGCGACGAAGATCCCGAGACAAAGTCGAATGCGGCCTTTGCCATCGGCCTACTCCAAGAAAACTCCACAAACGACGCCGAGATCTTGAAATCGTATAACACCATTCTAGCAAAGCTAGAGCCTTTACTACACACGCAGGAAGCGAGGGCTATGGACAACGCCGCAGGTTGCGTCAGCCGAATGATTACGAAACATCAAGACCGCGTGCCTATCCACGCCGTCCTACCCGCGCTAATCGAGCTCCTGCCGCTGAAAGAAGATTTTGAGGAAAACGAGCCGGTCTTTAATATGATCATGCACCTCTGTAAGCCCCATTTCTCTCTACTACGCATTTCTGTCCACTATATTGATCTCACATTCTCTCTCACAGACTCCGCCGGCGAACCCACAATCGTGCGCCTAACGCCCCAGCTCCTCCCCATTCTCGCACAGGTCCTTTCCCCGCCGGAAGAGCAGCTCAAGGAGCCCACACGCCTGCAGATCATCCAGCTCGTCAAGTTTGTCGCGAGCAAGCACCCAGAGCTTGTGCGGAAATATGATGTCCTTGCTGCGGCTGCTCAGGGGTAGGAGTAAATAGGACGTTGCATACTTCAGGTTAGGGGTGTTTGTACGCAGAAAGGGACTTCGTAGATAAGGGATGTTTACGCTGAGTGATGTCTTTATGGTTATGATGGACAAGGATGATACCATGCGAGTGATGCTTATTGTACCTATCACAACGTCCCGCCTTCTAGAAGGCCTGAAACCAAATAGTAGGTGCTAGCATAGAGCTGCGAATAGACGTTGCATGTCTGTAATTTTTTCCCATCGTGGTAGAAATGATCTCGCTCTTGTAACACAACCTACAATAGCTTACATGTAGCTGCAATGAACCGCCCATTTTCTAGCCCTGGCAGCTCATCTTTAAATACCTTGGTATGTCATTGCACCGGCCCCCTGGAATCACCTATTCCGATCTTCTCCCCCCAAGACCTCTGTACATAGCTGGAGCGTTTGGCTGGTCTTGGCTGCAATCGCTCTCTATGTAGCATTACATGGTTTCAGTGACCGACGAGAGCTTGGAGGTATAGGTGGGGGGGGGATAGATAAAGTATGTATACTGTATGTATAAGTAATGCTTTACGCTATGTACACCACCCTCCCCAGCTAAGATTTTACATATATGTATGCCTACGTCGCCAGTCTATGGCTTCCGACCTTGCCTTCCCTATTCGGACGGATCCTAGCGGAGCGCGGGGAAGAAAGGTTCCGTTCTAGCTACTGTATGTACAAGGCTGTCTGGGAAGTCGCTTCCTTTTTCTCATGGGCTTGATTTGAATCATTGATCTGTAGCGGCGCTTTGTCAAGACTGTTATACATAGCTGAGTCGATTGAAGATTTTTAGTAATTTGGGAATGGGTGTTTGGAAAAGGGGGGTTGGATATGAGAACTGGCTCGAGGGTATCTATTCACTTTGACCATATTTGAATTCTTTAAAAGCTCCAGTACTTTAGCTAGAGGATGCGTATCGTACAATAGCTCTTATCCTCAAACGAGCCAAAAACATTCGACTCTGCGTTTGACTCTACCCACTTCCGCCAGATTAGAAGGTTGCAATAATATACATAGGTAATGGTGGCTAACCGCGGGTGACCCGGGACCCCCTGTAATTCAGATATAACCACCGTTGATCCCTTAAAAAAGCATCACAACTCCTTCCTTGCCGTCTCAAACCTCTCCATCACCGTCCTCGCATCACTCATCTCCGGACCTTCCCTCACTTCTGCTCGCTCCTCCCTCATCCACCCCCCATCCTCCGCTTCAACCGCCGAGGAAATATCATTCTTCAACGGGCTCTGCTGCAGCCCCTCGCTAAGCTGCCTTCCCCCCCAATTCTCCTTGGGTGTCACCACGCCCGTCTGACTTGTCAGAGTGACCATACTGGCGTTGTCGGCGTTGAGGTGTGTGCCGAGCTTGAATGGGAAAGCGGTACCGCCTGCTGTTGGCCTGTTGAAGTCCGAGATTTCGATTGATGCGAGATCTGCTTTGGGTCTGTCGTGGCTGGTTTGCGTTACGTGGGGTAGGTGAGGAGATAGGAGGCTGGGATTGGGGATCTCTTGGGTAGCGCTAGCCTGTTCAGGTCTCATATAGGAGGGCTGCGGAGGGGGAATATCTCGACTGGTGTCAAAGATGCCGTCGGCACTTTGACCCGTGTCAGTCACAGCCCGGTGACGTGACCTTGTGCGTAATCGTCCATTTGATCTGCTGCCATTGACAGGCGGGGCATTCGCACCACTATCTTCTGTAGCAATTGATGTCTCAGGTTCTTTATCGGCCTTCTCTTCACGTTCGATGGTCTTCTCATCGTGGGAGCTTCCCCATAAACTCCACAGGCTCAATCCCCAGCTTCGTCCTTTCTTCTGCTCTTTTGGCATATGAAGACCTCGCCTTCCTGCCAGCGCCGAAGGAGGAGGCACATCGTCATCATCCCAGTCTTGGAAACCTTTCGCCATATCCTTGATCCTCTGCTTTTGTATCTTTCTTTTTTCTCTGGCGAATTTGGTATCCCACTCCCTTTTCGCATTCAACCACCTTTCGACCGGGCCCGGCTTGATCACACCAATCTCGTTTGCCGCCATCTGTAGTGCTGGAAGAGATGAAGGTGACCCTAATGGGTAGATGCGACCATTTCTATCGACTCTTTGCCGGATCATATGATTCTGGAACGCTGCAAGAGGCTCTCCTGCTTTTCTAACTTTCTCCCTTGTCACAGCTCGGCCTTGGGCTATGCCATGCTCCGCGGCCGAAGCCTCCCGTTTTAGCTTCTCCTCACCGCCATCGTCTGAACCTTCAGAAATGATTGAAACATCGTCATCATCTAAAATATCTATCTCGGTCTTCTGAGCTCTTGCAAGCACCCAAGCTCCAAACTGAGCAATCGATCGGTACATGTACTTTGCTGGTCTAGTGAAACTCAGAGTAGGCGCAGCATGACATAAATCTTCCCAAACTTGTAGCTGCACATCCGTCGGCTTCCACTTGTGGATCAATTCTCTTGCTTCTGGATACTCATCAAGGTATGCTTCGCCAGGCGAATACTGTGCCGGATTGGCTGCCTTGTGCGCGAGATAGATTTGTTCGTCTCGAAGGATCTCGCCACCACCAGTCAGAATAAGCAGAGGCGGTAGTCCACCTAGTGAAGGCTGCAACACTGGCGATACAAGTGGATGTGAAATCAGCTGATTGGTTGTATACATTTGGATCTGATCCCTGATTTCGATCATTCTCCCATCAATCATGATCGACAAATCATACCCCGCCCCACATATAGTATTACCAGGTTTAAGATAAGCACTTTTGGTACCATCTAGATTGCCCAGGTTTTCCTTCGGGTTCCAGTTTTCCGGAGCGTGTTCCACCGAAAATCCTCGCACGGCCTCCTCCGTGACTTCTCGCCGGGCTTTTTGCGTGGACTTTCTAGACAAGTCATCCCGAACAGCCTTTTCTACCGCATGCAGCGCGATATCCGTCATTTCATCTGCATTGGGCGGTGGCCAAGCAGCCGATGGCTTCTGTAGAAAGCCATGCGCTGGAATGTAATCATAAGAGCTGTCACCATTAACACTTGGAAATGAATGAGTCAAGTCCACCCAGGGCGATATAAGCACTGCACCGGCTGGCATCGGAATACCTTGGTCTCGGCAAATTACAAGCGTACTAGACTTCTGTCAGCCTTCATCAGCGCATTTGGACGCGGCCCTACATACCTCAGAACCATACCACCACCTGCCGAATCTCCAGCAAGAATTATTTCCGATGGTTCTTGAACAGTTAAGAGATATAGGTAAGCTGCTAGGCAATCGTGAAGACCGCATGGAAACGGGAATTGTGGCGCCAACCGATATCGAGCTGTTACATTTAGCTTTCGTCATAACTACATTGTGATTATGATACTCACTAAACACAGTTAGCTTGTCATCTGGTTCTGTCAGCATCATGAGAGTTCACACACCGGGCAAACACTCGTGCATTCAACTTCCGCGCGTGTCTCTGCATTTGATACCTATGCTCATTCACACTCCCAAAAAAGTAGGCCCCACCATGCACATAGAGCATCACCCTTTTTCCTTTATCTCCCTTTTGCTTTCTTCTAGCATAATCGCTCCTCATCTCAATCCATTCGGCCTTCAATATACTGCCCTCCCTACGCCATTGCCACCATTTACTTCCCCCAATTTTATCGATCCCATGGTGTCCTAATTGGGCGATGACAGCATCAGCAGCTTGCTTGATTGGTTCCTCTGGAACAGTGACCTCGTCTACTTTTATCCATCGAGGAGTAGGTACCCATTGAGAGGTAAAACCCTGAATGTCTTCGACGGTATGAAAGGATGCATAGCGGAGGAATTGCCGAATGAGTGAGAGGCCTTCATGGTAGGAGACGTGAGCAGTCGGCTTCTGTCGAAGAGGCTTTCGGTTTAGGTACTACCAGTCGCGGTCAGAGAAGACCTCTTGAACTAGGAAAAAGACTCCATTATACATGAGAGAAATAGGTCTCAATGACCGTGGGCGTCACAGCGGTTCCCACCGAGATCATATTGAATACCATATCTGGTTGGGCTTGACCCTGTATTGTGATTTCAGACTCGCTCCGAGATGTGATATGCAGAGAAGCATTGAAGAGACATTGCAGAGAAGGTAAAAGAGCTTGACAGTATGGTCAAATGGATGTGGCTGTAGCGATTGAGCGACTGGATACAATGAATTGTGAAGAGACTTCAGTTCTACTTCTCGTTACGGAGTATTCCGTACATGTTCCCTTCCCATTATCCGTAGCCCGCACTTTCGCTCCAAGTATCTATTCGCTTATTTGTGTAGGGATTAAATCTCAGGGTCTTCAAGCAGAATGGCGATATTGCGCTGCCAAGCCCGCCTAAAATGAGAGCCTCCCGCATAAATCTTGTCCCTCACGATTATTATCTCGGTATGGCATTCGTAAACCAGGGCTCTGGTCTACTGCCAGCGAGAGAGTCGCAAGGTGGAGTCGCACTACCACCATCAGCAGGTATGAGCTATGCAGTGCGCTTCAATCCTTTCTATCGCTGAGACATGTTAGAAAAGATCCAAGCCAAGTTCGACCTCTCAATCGCCTTGGCGCTTGCGACATGGCCAGCCCTCACTCTTGCTGTTCAGAATTCCTGGGGTGGCCCTGAGTCTTCTGAGAAGCGGGACTGGTTTGCTGGGGCAATCTCAGACCTTATCGAAGCTACGCCTGACGGCGACGTTGAATATGTGGAGGAATTTATGCTACAAGTCATGAACGATGAATTTGATATCAACGTCGAAGATGGAAGCGGCGAAGAGATCGCTGCCAGGATTGTCGGGCTGCGGAAATTGACCTTGCGGGGCGACTTTGAGATGGTCGATCAAATGTACCAGAAATGGGAGGATAGGAAATCCAGAGGGGGTGGGCAAGTCAGAATTCAGCACGTGCAAAAAGCAGAGGATGAAGATGATACGGATTGCGACAGCGTCGACATGGAAGATGACAGCGATGGGAATGTGGAGATGGAGCAGGCGCCGGCAGTGCCCAAGCTCCAAAAGGAGAAAATACAACCGAAAGTTGATGATGACGGGTTCACCGAAGTAGTTGGGCGGCGGAAGAGATGACTGTCAACTACGGCTGAAGTTTTGACTTTCAGGCGTATTGGAGACAACAATATTCCTTATGCAAAGTGCTATGGTGAACAATACATTAACTTCCACTGATAAAGACAAGTCTCTTGACTGGCATTGGGATATCTACTAGGGACTCTTGAATGTGGGTACGAGCCGGAAAACACATTCATGTTATGGATGGTCGTCATTCAACGTGATTTCTGCAACAAGACTTCATTGAGCCAATGCTGTCGTGATATGGAATCGCAAATCATAACCGTAGCCATAGCTTCCATGGATCATATCCCCACTGCTGTGTATCATCTCACCGTGGACATGGTCACTTTGTATTGCAATTCCACTAAAAGGCAGAACAAACAACCGGGAAGTCATAAAGTCGTTATACTATTAGACTTGTTCAACCCCTCAGTAGGGTCAGGAAAAAACCGTTTATTCTACAATAAACGTGTATAATACCTCTTAGCGGTTTATTCATGTATGTTTATTGGTTTTATATTATATAAGCAAGCTAAACCCAGCTGGTTTAGCTCAGGAGGTTTGACCTCGCTGTCGCCTGGCGCCAGCAATAGATAGACCTTCCTACCACCAGCCATGCCGCCTCAACGCGGTGGTAAATCTCGCAATCAGGCTGTTATTGATACCTTTCAGAGCATAATCCTGCCAAATCGAATCATCCCTGCAGTGAAGTGCTTATACTGTCATCGTCAAATGACGTTCGAAGTCACTCGTCAGCAGAATCTTCGCTATACACAGGGCATTGAAATCGATGAGGAGGAGCTTTTGGATATGGAAGATAGACTGCTACAGGAGGAAGTTGCTATGGCTAGGCTAAATCCTTCAAACGATGAGATGCTGAAGGAGTTTCTGAATAGCATCGTCGACGGTGAGGTGGCAATGGAGCACCCAAATAATTGATGCTATTTATATATACCCCTGTGTATAATACCTGCTTCAATAAACGTGTATAATACACGTTTATTGACTATCCTAATTTGGTTAGGCAATAAACATGTATTATACAATCCTGACCCTACCCCTCAGTATTCCTTGATCCATACCTGTAGAAATCGCTTGTTCTTTTCAGCATTCCATGCCATACTGTGTTAATTCTAAGCAGACGAAAATCAATTACAAACCACATAAAGGCTCTGAAGGGACTCAGACCATGGTGTACCTACGGCCCCATACCAAGGGAGGTCTACTCTGGTCATACAGAGGGGAACCTGCTCCTCCGCTGGAACTATCCTTGTTTGCCTACCTGTATTGAGCCGCAAGCAAGTATGTAGTAGTACATTGGACGGTAGAAAGTCTTGTAGGGGAAGTTGACAGCATCGATGTAGAGGCTTTCACCAGCACGATAGCTAGATAATCCTAGGAGCAATACAAGTTTTATTGAAGAGGCGTATGAAGGGTTTGGATAGTTGCTAGATGTGAAGAAATTCATATAGGATTCTTTCAGAGTTGGAGAATCGAGAAGAGCTGTACAATATATCTTCGGGAATCGAAAAGTCCCAGGACCTCGACAGTGTGGATTTTCCGCACAACATCTTCCACAAACTGATTAGTAGTATCATTCAGGTCAATTACAAACGCAGCATAGTCTTCTTGGAGAAATCAGAGAGGTGTAAGGATGGAAGTTTCCCCGAACACCGTGCCGACCCCCTGGCTCTCGCAAAAACCACTCTCCGTTCCGTGCGACTAGATATTGCGGTCAAGGCTATCGAGACGACTCTCAAGAGACCAAAGCTCGAAATTGAATGCCCAAACATCACCCAAACGAACAAGGACAAAACAGTGCATCCCATCATGAGTTTCCCACCAGTGGAGGAACCCGCTAGGACAGAAGGCGTTAGCCCTTATGTCCGGCTCAACACCCTCGACATTCTGATATCCACCTCACATCGCTCGTACCACTTCTTCAAGAACCATCACCTCGACACCATACTTTGCAATGGCAGAAGAAACATGGCACACGATGAGCCGAGCTCAGGTTCCGAACATGACGCGAGGTCCTTCATATCCTTCGCCCAGCGCAGCCCAGATGGCTGGGGGAGCTCCATTCTATACCAACCAACCCGGCCAACTGCCTAATCAAATTGCAACAGGTAGGAGCGCCAGTTACGACGATGGATCAGAAATCGTAAATGCAGTACATCCTCAAAGTTTTCAAGAGCTACAACAAGCTCAACAGGCGTCACCACAGCTTGCACACAGTGGAGTAGGAACGCCAGAACCAGCGGCAAAGAAGCCGCGAACCAAAGTGTCGCGTGCATGCGATGAATGTAGGAGAAAGAAGGTTTGAATCTTACGTGACGAGATCTTCTTCAACGCATTGCTGATTGTCATAGATTCGCTGTGATGCGAATTCAGTCACACCTGGGAAAGGATGTACAAACTGCCAAAAACCACCGGGCGTTAATTGCGAATTTACTCGCCCTCCAGGAAAGCGCGGACCCAATAAAGGGTAACTCGCATATGCAACGGCTGAACGTATTTGCGGTTTCGCTAACTTTGCTGTAGGTATATTCGGGACCTTGCTGAGCGTGTCGATGCGCTCGAGGGTTCAGCCTTGAGCAATCAGCCAATGTCACCGCAAGGTTTTCAAGGCTATCCCGCACAACCTGACGAAGCTGGGTATGGTTCGAGAAAGCGAACGTACTCCATGTCCGAAGGTCTGCAAAACGGCGCTTACATGCGCAGCCACTTTGATGGGCCAAACGGCCCTTACCTGCCAACACAGTGGAACAATCAACTCACGTCTAGACAAACACTAGCACCACAACCATTACCGGTATTCCGAGCTCAGGACTTACAACCAACAGATAGGTACGCTGACACAAATAACGACGATTACGCAGCTCGCATGTCTTCCGACGGGGCTCTTTCAGCTACACAAAATTCAGGTGACATGGGTGTCGACAAGATCAATCCTCACACTACTGAGCACGATAGCCATATGGAGGCCAATCTTGAATGGAATGAGCAGGCCGTGAACGAGTAAGTAGACTGAATTTCTAACCCAGTACTTTACTTACGTCTCATCCAGTTATTACAACTTGGTTCATCCAGTCTTCCACATTCTCCCACACACTAAGAGTAAGTTGAAGATGAGTCTTGCCAAGGCTCCTACTACCGTTCGCGACGCTCTACTCTGCGTACTCAACGCGGGTGCAAACCTTCCAGAGCCACAAATGGGTTCAAACCTTAAGAAGGCTGCTGAACAACTCGTGGCATGTCAACTTGAGGACCTCCAAGCTCGATCGACCTCTGACAATCTCATTTACCTTCAAGCCCTGCTTCTGATGGGCTTGGCCAGCGACTCTAGTGGCCCGTTTCAAGTCCAGCAATCTCTTTGGATCAATCTAGCTTTCGGTGTGTCTGTATTTCTAAAGCTTCACTGCAATCATCGTGTCGTGCATGTTGTAGGCAGCGAGCTTGACAGCAACGAGAAGCTTGGGAGACGTGCCTGGCTTGTATTGTTTATGATGGATCGTTGGCACGCATCGGGTACTGCAGGACCTTTTGTCATTCGCGAGAAGATGGCAGAGATATACGAAGAAGATGGTGGGTTACTTGGGAACACTGGAATACGTCTTGCACGTGGGTACAACACTCCAATCTTCGAGCTCACTTTACTAACAAGATAAAGGTCTAACTCTCAAGCTCGAATATATCATGGATGCGCGCGTTCGCCTCGTCTCCCGTGCACCGGCTGGATTATGGCTTCGTGACCTCGCTTGCTCTGGGATTACGAATCAGCTTGACCGCTTTCGCGAATATGCTGAACCCATGATGGCATCCTCCCCAATCTTGTATCTGGCCTACTGGCACGTCAAGCTCGTGTTCGAACAGTATTATATGCTAGGTCAAGTCAACAACGGCAGTGAAATCACCAGCATAGCATTCAGGCTGACCAACCACCTATGCTCCAATCCTGGGCTCACCTCGCCTCTTGCTTACCACTTCGTTGCACTCACCGCGGCCGCCCTCATCAATGGCTTCACCGCCAATAACCCAAACAAGGACAACATCAAGCGCGCCATGGATGACCTCTGGACCGGCCTCGAAGAAGGCCGTATCTTGCCTCGCTCCTCTGCCGCCCCGGACACGCCGGGCTGGGGCGTCGCGATCCAGGACGCCATCGCCAAGAAGCTGACTTCGACCATGACCGAAGCAACGACGATCGACCGTGGCGGGCTGCAGCACCTTGCCGATGCCGCCGTTGGCGAGAGCGAGAATCTGGGTGGGGAGAAAGTGAAGGAGGGCGGGGCGAGTGGGGTGGAGGTCGAATTGGGGGAGCCGTCGGGTAGGGAGGGGATGATGGGATATTTCAGCGCGTTTTTCTAGATTCCAATTTGGAACATAGCAATGTCTTTATCGCGGGTGTTTGTATGATAGCTGGTGCCTCAGCAGCAATGCTGATGGGCTAGTTGTGTGCCTAGGCTTTGGTGTACTTCTGTAGTAGATTAGCCTAGAGTACCAAAAATCGGTTGATGAGAATGTGCTGTTGGCTTGGTAGTGTGATGACGGGGTTTTTATGACGTGTGATGTGGTGTATGTGGGTGGTTTTGGAGAAGGATCTACTTGTGCTTTTCGTCTAAGGGGGAGGGGATGGTGTGTCGTCGACGAATATGGCTATTACTTCACCTGTTCAACAACAATACCCTCTCTCGTAGCAGATTCAAGTATCGGTATATGAAAGCATTACTTACTTCTCAAACGAAAAAAAATCGACCATCCGTGCCCCTTTTTCCATCCATCCACCCATCCATCCACTTACTTTAAAAGATTTTTCGATTTCATAAATCCTGACTACAGTACATACGGTTGGTATGTACTATGTATGTAGAATGCTTGATTATCTATATATAGCATGTATGTTGTTATAATACTCGTATATATATATAGCTTACCCAGCGAGCCAGCCAGCTATTGATGTATTTATTTACTTACTTACTCACTCTCTCTGTAGTGAATAAACCAAACCAGCCAAGGTACTTTTTCACCTACATTCATCCGAAAAACCTCCCGGTTTATTTATAAAAAAAGCTTCTATCTAAGGTAGATATGCTGGTCGTGCTACTGATACTACAGTACAGTGTTTCTTATGATGATGATGGTGGTGGTCGTGGAGCGAGATATGTACATAGATACGCTGGCTAAGGTAGATACTTAGTGCTATTATGGTACGGTTGTGATGTACTACAGTAGATACTCTCTGTAGCTAGCAAGGTGAGGATATCAGGTGTTTGGTTTTAGGGAATGTCTCTGTGATTTAGTTGTCTGATGGAAGATATTAGGACGTTGTGAATCGGGCGTGTGTACGAGCGATGATGTTGCACTGCTGTTCGCAGCATTCGCTATACATAGTACCTCACCTCTTCGTAACTAGTCATGCAGTTTACTGTAGCTAGAGATCACTACTGGAAAAGTTGCTTCATAGGTGTTTTGCAATTTGTTCTTCGCTATACTGAGTTTCTCACTATCCAAGTGCTGAACTAGGCATTCATTTCCCCTCGACTCGCGTCTATCGCTTCTACATAGTAAGAGGTTCTTCCAGACTATTCGAGAGGATAGGCAGGGTCTAGAGCCCCATCCCAGCGATGTTGCCGCTACCGCTACCGCTCTACTTTTCTCTTGTTAGCTTCTGTTCTCGGAATGTGGAGTCTTTTCGACGACGGTGATGATGATGATGGTGCTACCAGGGGCGTCGTGTTAAGTGTAATCCTGGCCGGGGACTTGGGTATCATCCAAAACACAAGAGAGAAAACCCATTTTACCAAGGATATCAAGCCGAGCTTACATTGTTATTCCTCCTTCTTCTCTGGTGCTCAATCATCGCTAACCCGCTAACCACAATCTCATCCAGAAACACGCCCGTAATTTCCCCGTTGCTAATCTCCAGCTTGCCCTCCTTGCCCATCGCAAACGCGCTGTTATGGAACTTGGCCAGCCATTCCTTGCGCTCATTCACCAGCACCAAATCATTGCTGAAGATGCCGTCACCCTCCCATTGCAGCGGCCCGATGGAGCTTTGGAACACGTGGCTCCGCGTGAAAAGGCCGCTGGCATCCATGCTGACAGGGCGCCCTTGGATGGTGAGGTCCACGGTTCGCGAGTAGTTGTGGAAGTCGGCGGTGCCGATGGGGGTGGTTTGCGCGGAGCCGCGGAAGATGCGCATGTGTGGTTTGGAGCTGAAGATGGAGCCAGAGTTGGCGGAGACGGTGTAGAGGGGGGTGCGTTTGTCGGAATCTCTAATGGTGAGATGGCGGTGGGTTAAGCCGTCCAGGTAGATGTGGAGGAGGCGGGGTTCTTGGAAGGAGGGGGGCGGCGGTTGTTGTGGTTGGTAGGAGGGAGCTCTGGATGAGGAGGATTGCTGAGGCTTCTCGGATTGTGATGGAAAAGAGGGTTCCGCGGGAGGAGCGGTCTTGAAGTCGTACGGGGGTGGGCTGGCCATTGCTTCTCCAGGGCTTGGAATTGGGGGGTGTCCGGCGGCGGAATTTGCTGCTTGAAAGATGCCGACTGTGGTAGACGCCAGAGGGCGTTACCGGAACAAGCTCAATGAGAGGAACGAGGAACGCCGACGAAGCGAGT
>JAABUW010003851.1_pt1 | contig 20927 bp, 3 predicted proteins | sample 5560081 | NCBI WGS metagenome assembly JAABUW01 (sample SAMN10711882, study PRJNA513363) | rock metagenome | isolation source: Antarctica rocks | place: Antarctica: Victoria Land, Knobhead sud
TTTAATCTTTTTATTTAATAAATAATTGCAATAAACAAATATAGCTTAAATCTTTAATAAATAATTATTAATTACTTTTTCAATTTTAAAAAAAATTATTAATAAATAAGTACAACAAATTATATATCGCTTTTATATTTGATAAATACAATAATCTTTCTAAATATTGCTTCAGCGTAAGTCGTGTATTCAGTAATTAACAACGCTAGAGATAACACGTAATCGGACAGCAAAATAATTGTTCGATAAAAAATACAAATTAACAGTTGATTCGATTTCTATTTTTTTTAAAATCTAAGAAGTTTATCAAAATTTGCTATTAGTATACTTAATAAACAGTAAAAGATCTTTGATATTGTTCGAATTGTTAGATATTAAGATTTCAGTAATTAGAATATTAAATAAAGTAGAAAGCTATTGTAGAATATAGTTGTTATACAATATTAAAGATTTTAAAAACTGTATTTTGTCGACAATATCGATATTAAAGCAGTAAAACAAATTGCTCAATTACTTAATATCGAGTTCAACAAATATTCGATTTGCAATTATACAAGTTCAGTTGTTCTCTATTTGCTATTTCTGTTAAGTCTTAGATCTATAACAATGTATTTATATAGTAAAACTAAATATAACAATAGTGTCTGTTTGTTTCTTGCAATTGTCGAAAATTTTATAATTCTTAGTTAAATATTTGTTGATAGTTAACTTATCTGATACTGATCTATATTGTCGAGTATTTTTGTAATATTTTTTTATATCGAACTAATCTAATACAATTAAATAAATCTGCTTAATTTATTAACTAATAAGAGTTTTGAGTACAAGTATCAGAGTTGATTAAGCTATCGACTAAGATTTGTACTATATAATATTAAAAGATCTTTGTTTCTTTATTTGCGTATACGTTAGTCTAATATAGTAACAATATTTAGTATTGTTAAAAACTTTACTATTTGTTTGACAATACAAAAAAATTCAAAACAAATTATAGCTGCAGAAAACTTTTCTAATAAAAGTTTTTTGCAATACAAAATAGATTAAGAGAGTTTTCTCAACAGAATTGAAATTTTTAACAAAATAACTTATTTATAGCAAATAGATTACAATAATTCAAGTTTTATCAAAATCTATTATATTTGTCAAAATACAGTCTCGAATAGTAAAATTCAGTAAGAATTTGTATATTGTTTTAATTGCGACAGATTGTCAGAAATATATAATTTAATTCAATACTATTTCTAAAATTCGATAGACAATTGTTTCAAATTCGCGTTATATAATTTGTAGTAGAAAACAACTTGTTTTTAAATTGTCTCTCTAATAGTTTTTACTATCGACAAATTGCTGCTATCTGTCGAACTTAATTGCGTAAGCTTTGTCGAAAAATTGAAAAATAAAGTAGTTTTAATTTATTTTGATAGCTATTATTTTAAATTAAAACTGAGACTTTATATCAGCAGCATAATAAAGATCTTGTGTTATTTACTTAATTTGTTTTTTGACTTGCAATTATTCGGCCGTCTTTACAAGAGCTATATCAATTAATTAACATATTTAAAAACGATAGTTGATGTTGAATTTATAACTATTGCACTTCAACTGCATTTGTTGCGCGTTAGTAAATTGCTAAAAGAATTTAACAGTTAAATTAAGATTGTTGTTTTTAACAATAGATAGTATAGAAGACTTCTTGTTATCGAATATTATTGTAGTATTATCGACAATTGTATTAAGATTCTTCTAAGAAAACTGCAGACTATTTTCAGATAGAAATAGATCTGTAATAATTTTGTCTAAATTATATATTTCGAAAATAATTGCAAAACAATTCGATAAGTCTGTTTCAGACTTCAGCAGTGCAACAGCAAACTAAATTTGAAAAAACAAGTCAGATAACTCGAATTGTTTTTCGAAAAACTTAATTTTTTGCAATATCGATTTCTTAGTTGCACGCGCAGAAGCTAGATAGTATTCAATATATTTAACAAAAATTTAAAACTGATTGTTAATAATTGTATCTATTAATTTCTTTTCAAAAAAGAGATCTTTAGAGCTTTTTGTATTGTTTTTTCGAAATTTGTAAAGCAGCAGAATCAGATAATCTATCTACTGTTAGTTATTTCGACTTTTCGAATATTTGTTTTCAGAGAATTTATTGTTGTTTAGTAATTTGTTAGCAATAAAACAAGCTTTTATCAAATCAATATTTATTCTATATTGATATAAAATACTTTTGTTGTTTGTTTTTTTCTAAGCAGATCAGATTTACTTTTCGATATATTTTATAAAATAAAAGAGAAAATATCTATAGAAATCGATTATATAGATTTTTATTTTTTTAATATCGACAAAGTCTAGAATCTTTTGCAATTTCTCAAAATAGTATTATACGATAGCTAGATTACAAATATCAATTAATTGATAGATTATATTGAAAATATTCAAAAATATATAAAATATAGATTTGTGTTGCAAAAAACTGTTAGTACTACAGACTCTACAAAAGACTTTTGTTGTATTTACTATAGATTAAAAATAAAGTTTTTTGTATAGTAATTTAAGTAATAGATAGACAAAAATAAAAAATTTTTGATACAAAAAATAAGAAAGTCTTTTGCAGAGCGCTTTAAATTGTTAAAATAGTTTAATATATTTGAGATTCAGAATAAAGAGATTCGAGTTTTGAATTACTTATTTCAAAAGTTTTTATATTAATTTGATAATAAAGAACTTGAAGCAAGTTGTTATCAAAAAGATAAAATGCAGATAATTGAGAAAATTATAATATTGAGAGTAAAGAAACTATAGTAAATATAAAGATAATAAGTCGAAATTCGATATTGTAGTAAATAATGCAAATAAATTTACCAATTTCAAATAAGAAGCTATCGGAAAGTCTTATCGTATTATTTATCTATCTTATTTTTTTAATTTATAGATAATTTAAAGTATCTTCTATATATAACAAGTTTGATTGAAACAACATATCTATACAATATTTGTATTGTATTAAGATCTTCAATTATAATATTTAAATATTCTTTCTTAAGCTTTTTTGATTTTCTTCAGATATCAGAAATCTATATATCGAAATATTAAAAATCAGAATCTATTATATTTGCTTGTCTTTCTTTTGTCGATAGAATTTTCTTATTCTATATCTATATCTTTTCTACTTCTATTAAGAGTTCTGAACAGTTTCGACACTTTTTTGTATCTCTTGTATCTGTTTCGAACTCAATAAAATAAGTTGTAAAAAATTTCTATTGCGACAGACTTGTATCGCAAAAGACTTGTGCTATTAAAGATTTTGGCGCGAAAGATTTTTGTATATACAAATATTTCGAAGTTTTCTGCAAAGAAATACAGTTAATTATGTATATTATTAAATTATCAAATATCTTTAATATCGAGATTTAAATCGAAATAAACAATATTGTCGATGTATCTTGTCTAACGCAACTTTATTTTTCTTTATTTTTTTGTTGCGTTGCGTCTATTACTTCAGTTTTGTTTTATATCGACAATAAAAAAGAGAGAGCTGATCTAAAAAGAAAAATTGAAAAATTGAAAAAAAATATTAAGAACAAGAAGAGAGAGATAGCGAATTTAACAACAAAACTAAAAAAATAGAAACAGCAGAACGTTTTCGGAATACTGATAGACAAATAGATTGAATTATAGTCTAAAATTGCTATATTAGTAGAAAGAAATCGAATATAGTAACTTGTTCTTACAATATCAATAGTTTAAGATAATTTTGTTAAAAATCTTAAAAAAAGCAGAATCGAAATAAAATTGCTTTTGTCAATATTTTAATAATATCAATTTTCTATTTATAGATTATCTATATTGTTCTAATGTAGAATTGTTGACTACAATGCTGTTTGCTAGATAAGTTACTTGAATCTTGAATAAAATATAATACTAAATACTACAGTTTTTGCGCTAATAAAGATAGTTAATTGAGTCAGAATAACATTGCGCAGAAAATCTTTTTTTAAAAATTATTTCAGATACTATTAAAGCAACATAATACTATATCTAATTATACGAGTACAATTGATCTAGAATTATCAAGAGATAAATTAGTATCAACAGTTTCAAATTATAAACAACAACAAAAGAGAGAAAAAAATAAAGACTTCAATAACAATACTGAGAACTTGTTTTCGAGTTATAAGATTTCAAAAAGACAGACTGTAAATAATTTATCTATTTCTGTAGCAGTAGTTATCTAACAATAAAATTAGATTAATATATCTACTATTAAACAAAACATATAGTTGCAAGAAATTTTAAATAATAAAATTTTGTCTAATTTTACTAACAAACAAATTGCAATATCAAAAACTTTTACTCAATTTTTGATCGAAAAAACTATTTCGAAGTTTTCTGCAGCAGTTAAAGTTTTCAAAATCTTTAAAATTTTTAAAACAATTAAAGTTTTTAAAGTATTCAAAATACTTAAAGTCTTTATTAACAATATTTAGAAAGTTGTCAACAACAATAGCAGAATTTCGAAAAAGATTTTTTTAATATTAAATACTTTTCGATTTACGCAAAACTATAAATAGATCAATAATAAAAAAAAGAAGAACTCGATAATAAAATATATATATATTAGTAAGAATAAAGATAGTTATACGTAAACAAAAATATTTTAAAAAATATATTTCAGTTTAGTATCGAAGTCTTCTGTAACTTTTCGAATTTCGAAATTTTTTCTATTGTTTTGTTTCTTGATACTTGAAACAATATTTTATATATCGAAGTCTATTGCAAAAACTAATAGCGCAAAACAATCTATAGCAAAAACTAAAACTGCAAAGTTTGTTATTAAGAAGTTTGTTATCGCAAAATCTGCTATTGCAAAATATACTGCGCAAAAATCTATTGTTGCAAAATATATTGCGCAGAAGTCTTCCATAGTAACTGTTTAATTGTTAAATAATATTTATAATAATATTATATTTAATACGAAAAATCTATTTTGCAGTCGAACAACTTCTATATTTACTTTAATATCTAACAATTACAATACTAGTCAGAGTTAAAGCAATAAAAAATTACAAAATAAAATAATACAAATAGATACAATTACTGTTTTTAAAAGTAAAATTTTCGACAAACTTAATATTATAGTTTGTCAATACTATTTTACGTATTTTAATAAAAACAACAAAAACAAATCTGTTTGTGCTATCTTTTCTAATTTTAGAATAAACAATTCTTTCTACGTAGAAGCAACAAAAAATATAGAGAAGAGTTTTAAGCAATAGAAAACTAATATTCTAAAAACAGCAATTAAATTTTTGCAAATCTAAATTTTTTTCAATAGACAAATCGATCTGTTGTCGAGATTATATATTTACAAAAAACTCAAAAACAAGCTATCTAGACAATTTGAATACAATTGATTGAAAAAAATATTTTTGTTTGAATTATATATTATTAATTTCGACAATATAAGTCGAAGAGAGTGCAAATTTCTTTGCTGTAAATTGTATACACTTTATTGTAGTATTAGCTAATCTTTTTTTGTAGATTTCTTTATTTAGCTAATAGTTCTGCAATATTTAATAAATTTGTTAGAGACTTTGCTCAAAAACTCTGTCTTTATAAAGTATACAAAAGATTATTTGTTTAATATCTACAATAGTTTGTATAGCAAGAATAATTTTTGCGATTAAAACATAAATTGATATTCGAAACATACAATATTATATTAAACTCGAAACAAAAAAAAATTTCTATAAATCTTAATCTCGACTCGGATATCTTCTTGACTAATAACAATATAACAGATAACAAAAATTAGTAATAGTGCAAATATATATATATAGTGGCTTTCTACACAAGATACACGACATTATATAGTATATAGTCAGACATTCTAAAGACTTTATCGATTTTTTGATACAATACTGTATAGAATAACACGGCGCTCTATTTTTCTATGCGGAAGACTTCAGCAATAACTTTGTTTGTTTTGCATTATATTCTCAACTGCAATAATAACACAATATATGTAATTTAGAAACATACATTTATGTCTTGTATGGTATTCTAAAAAACTTTCGCCGTTGTCTTCCGCCGTTGTCTTCCGTCGTTGCTTTCTGCCGTTGTCTTCCGCCGTTATCTTCTATCGCTATCTTTTATTAAGCTTTTCGCCGTTGCTCTTTATCAAGTTCTTATCGAAGTCTTTCGCAAAGATATTTGTTTTCGATTAATTAACTGTTATTTAGTCGACTCTTCTTGTTAATCAACTGTTATGCAACGGGAAGTAGATTGGTCAACCGTTGGTTAACCGTTATTTAACAAGAAATAGATTGATTAATTGTTATCCAACCGACTCTTCTCGTTAATCAACCGTTATCCAACGGAGAGTAGATTGATTAACCGTTATTTAATCGACTCTTCTCGTTAATCAACCGTTATCCAACAGAAAGTAGATTGATTAATCTTTATTTAATCGACTCTTCTTGTTAATCAATCGTTATTCAACGAGAAGTAGATTGATTAACCGTTATTCGATCGACTCTTCTTGTTAATCAACTGTTATCCAACAGATAGTAGATTGATCAACTGTTAATCAATCGAGTTTTCTTTTTAATTAATTGCTATCCAATCTACTCGCTGTTGCACAACAAACTTTTTATCGATCGAAAAACGATTTTTCAATCGATACTTAATCTAGAATTGTGGTTCAACTAGTGTTCAACCGAAGAACAATCGTTGTACAACCGACGTTTTGATTCTTAGAGAGCCCAGAACGTATATATATTAAGAATATAACAAACTTCTATAAAAGAAAAAAAAAACTAACAAAAAAAATTATCGAGTTAAAGAAATTCGATATTACTAGCAATACAAAAAATATTTTAAATATAATTTTATTATAAACAAATTAATAATATCTATTAAATAAGTAAGACAACAATAAAGATAAACTAATTTATAAATTTATATCTTTGTTTTACAAATATTGTATAATATTAATAATTTAAGAGCTTTTGTCTAAATTCGAAAGATTATATATAAATCTAATATATATCGAGTTTATATTATATATTAATTTGAAAGAAAATTTATTACTTTATTGAAAAATTAAAAATTAAAAAGAAACAATCGAAAACAAGATTATATACAAGATATTTATATTATTTGTAAAACTAACAAATATAATAATGCGACAAACTATTAAAGTATAATTGCTTGTTTAATTTTATTTTATAAAAAATAATATTTAGAATAGAAAAAGTAAATACAAGATTAAAATAGTAAATAAAATAAATATATAGCAAATATAGACAAGATATAAACTTAATATATATCTAAATATAGTTAAAAAAGAAATTGTAATTTAAGATTAGAGAAAATATAAAGAGATTTTATATTAAATATAGATTGTATTTTATTTTAAATTAATTTGTAAATTTTTTTTTTATTAAGATATAGTTGATGCAACAACTATGTAGAAACAAAATATATAATAGATATTAATCTATTTTGTTGAATCGAAATCGAAAAAACAAATATTTAATTGTCTATATTATATATACTAGATACAATCGAAAATATACAATTAATTAAAACAAATTAAAACACTATATATAGTATATATTAAGTCTAAAATTTAATTAAACAATTTCAAAATTTTTTTATTGTTAATTTATTCTAATTAATACTTAGTATATATCTAATATATATAATAAAGAGCAATCTAATTTTTGCTTTTCTTAGTTGTAGATATAATAATAGTTTTTGCAATAATTGTATTAGCTAAATATAGATATAATATAATTTTAGTATAAATAAAAAAATAGTTGCATTAATTTTTGTTGTTAACAAAGATAAATTTATTTGAAAAAAAATCAATTATATATAAACTTAGTATAAATATATTATAGACGTAATATAAAATTGCAAATAGTATTTTATTTTTTTTTGCTATTAAAATATTAGTTAAAATATAGATATTTATTAAGTATAAAATTAATATAGTTTCAATATAGTAAATTAGCAAATAAAACTTATTTTTGTTCAAATTAAGAAAAATATTGTAATTCTTTTCTATATATATAATAAATATAAATATAATATATATAAGTTTTAGACTCTTTTATTAGAATTAATTATTATATTTGATTTTTTATTATTATAAGCAACTTTTTTTTGTTAGCTATATATATATTAAATATAAATAAAATATAAATTTTTAAAGATTTTCGAAATTTTGAATATACTATTATTACGAGATTTTTTTGCTTTTTTATATTTCTTTAATATTAATATATACTTAGTATAAACTAAATTTAAAATATAATTAAATAATCTACTTAAAGATTCGATATCTATAATAGATATATTAATCTATATATAGTCTAAATATATATTAAGTACAAATTAGTATAATAAGATATATAAAAAGAAACTTTTCGATCGAAATACTAGTATAATACTAAAAAATAATTAGTATAAATTTAATATATTTTAAAACTAAGCTAGAAATATATTTTTTGCAAATATTTTTTAAATCGAAAAACAAATATTCGAAAAAAAAAACAAATAATAATTAATTAGTAATTCTAAAAATTGTATTAGTGCAAATCTAATATTAGTTAAGTCTATACGTAATTAATATGTTGTCGAAGTCTTAAATTACAAAATAAATATTTGTATATATAGTATAAGAATAAAGAAAATAAGAGATAGATTAAGTATATAACAAATATAAAATAAATTTATCTTGCGATAGAAATATGTATCGAAAACAATTGTAAATTTTTGATTATAACAATTGTTCTATATAAGTTTGATATATATTTAATATTAATCTAGCTTATACAATATACTTTATATTGTTTATATATTAATAAACAATTGTATTAACTATATATTTATATCTATACAAAATATAAGTTTAGCTTAAACAAAATATATAGAAACTATATTTCGACTTTGTAAAGTAGTTTGTATTTTGTTATTTTTCGAATTTAATTCAAAACTTTACAATACTAGATTAGCATAAACTAGATATATATTAAGTATAAAAAAAAAATTTTTTTTTAAGATACTGTACGACCAAAGACTATAGTTATTTACTCGCTATTTATCCGGAATATTGCCGAAATATTGCCAGAATATTGCCAGAATATTTCTAGAATATTGCCAAAATATTGCCAGAATATTGCGATTGAATAACGGATAGATAACTGGCACAAATTAGTTATTTAATCAGATAGTGTCAGATTAATGCCGGGTAAATTCCGGGTTTGCTTCAAATAAATTACACGCGAGTTAATAATCAAAACAGCAATATTCCGGGTAGATTTTGGGTAAATTCCGGGTATAAATATTACTAGTAATAATTTTTTTTTTTTTTTTTTTTTTTAGATAAGTAGATTAACTAATATTAGCAATACAAATAATGTAGTACGTATATGCTAGATGGGAAAATTTAACGCGCGTATATAAATTTTGTAAATTACGTGATTTTGCAATTAAATATTTGTTAGCGTCGATAGTTGCGAAGCTAGAGACTTCTCGAGTTTCTTAAACTTTAAATTTAAGGTTAAAACTTGCATTTAAAAATAGAATAATACTTTAACAACTTTATGTATTGACGAATCAACGATATATATAGTTTACTATTCGACATGTTGAAAGTCGAAATCTCGATCGGGCTAGCGTTGGGACTTAGAAAATTTTTCAAAATTTCAAAATTAGCATCTATAGGTTATAAAGCTGCTATATAGCGGTTGATTGCCAGTTATCAATTGGTTTTCTAATCGAAAGTTAATCGGAATTTAACCGGAATTTAATCAAAATAGCAATATTCCGGATAGATTCCGGATAGATTCCGGATTAATTCCGGGAAAATAACCCTATAGATGGGTCTGTAAGTAATATATATTTGAAGAAATATTTTTTGTATCTAAATTTGCAATTGTATATATTTAGTGTATATATTATATATAATTAATTAAGATATTTGTTTACTTGCTTCAATATAATATATTTTTTAGTAACAATATAGTTTGATTTTAATCTCGACTTAATATATATTAAGTATAAATAAAACTACAACTATATATATAAATAGCTAACAATTAAGAATAATAAAAGTTATTCTATATATTTAATTAATTGATGCTATTGTACAATTATATTTATTAATATTTAGTATATATAAAGTCGCAACTAGATTTATACAACTTATATATTTATATTAAGAAAAACAATTCAAGTTTTAGAATTTGACGCAATTAATAATATTTAATATATGCTAAATTTAAATCAAATCTATATATAGACTATTTATTATTTTTCGAAATTTTGATAGTAGATATTGCTAATATTTAGTATAAGCTAGATTGCAACAAAAAATATCTTTTTATTAGATTTGCTATCTATTTAGTTAAATTTTATATATACTAAATATAAACTCAATATATGTCTAATATAGAATTGTACTATAGTTGAACGCTTATATTTAATTACAAAATTAAAATTCGAATTAAAAAAAGATTCTTAAGTGTATAATCAATATATATTAGACAAAAGTATTATATATACTATATTTACTATAGTAGTATCTTAAAGAAAACAAATTTTGCGCATTTGTTATATTAGAATAATTGTAATATATTCTATTATTAGCGAACTAGATTGCGACAATACTTATACTAAATATATACTAAAATAATAAAAACAATAAAATTAGAAAATATGCTAGACTTATACTATAAATTTGTTAATAAAATTAAAAGTATATACTACAATAATGCAAATAGTTAGAAAAGATAAAAATAAAAAACGCAACAATTGTATTTTAATTTTACAAAATATACTAGAAATTTAACGCGCAATTTGTACAATTTTATTTATTCTTAATATATACTACAGCAATATTAAATCTATATTTAAATTGTATTTCGCATAAATGTGTTAAAATTGCGCGCTTAAGATCGAGATAATAATTTTTTTTTAACAATTATAAACTATATTAAGTATATGTCTAGCTTATTCTAAGTTTTAGAAATCGAACAAAATTATAATTACTCGATATATTAAGATAATCAATTTATATACTTAGCATATACTAGATATATATATCTTTTTTTTGATATATTTTTAAATTTTCAATTTTTTTGCTTAATTTAGCACAATATATGTAAAGTATAGACTCGATATAAACAAAACTTATCTTAGATACAAATTTTCTACTTGAAATAAACTCTATAATAACAAGATTATAGATCTAATATATATTTAATATATATAACTTGCAATAGAAACGTCTTTTCAAACTTATAATTTTTGTTTTATTTAATACGCTCTATATTAAGTATAGACTAAGTATAAACAAAGCTTATCCTAAATAGAAATTCCTACCCAAAATAAGCTTGTCCCGGATAGGAAATCTACATTCGGGATAAGCTATATATTTATAAAATAAGAGTTTATTTTATAAATCTTTTATATAGTAGACTCTTAATTTTTGTATATACAAGTTATAGATTTAAAATTTATACAATATATATATTAATTTTGCTATTTTTTAAAAAATATTTAATACTAAATCTTTGTGCAATACTTTAATTGCGCATTAATATTTGTTATATATATTAATTAAATAAAATATTGTCAAAAATTGTTAATATTTTAAGCTTAACTCTATTGTATATTAAATATATATATAGTATATTTAAATATATATATTTGCAATACTTAATTTTAAAATATTTAAAACTTTAATATTAATTTTTTTTTCTCTCTTCTAATTTCTAGAAATAAAAGAGCAATCTAAGTAATTTTAAAATTAATTGCAATAACAAAGAATTAAATCTAGTCTTAATACAAGTTAATATTATATTTTACTTAAGTTAAACATATATCGAATATATATTTGTTAATTAATACTCTAATAGATACATTAATTAAAATCTTAACTAATATTGTACTTTTTTGATATACAAAATAAAGAATTCTCTTTAGATATATATATAAATATATTATAATATTATAATAATTTGGTATTTTTAATACAACTATTTAATTGCATTGTTTAAAAATAATAGCAATTCTATTAATATTAATAAAGTTCTATATATAATAAATATTAATTTAATATATAATAAATATAAAGTATAAAAAAGAATCTATTTTCTTATAAACAATAATTTGTTAAAACTATTAAAATTTAATTGTTTAATATATTTTAATTTTCTTAATTGTTTATAGAAATATTTTTGTTAATATTTTAATTACTTAGTATTGTATTTAAGTTAAAAATATTAATATTGTTAAAATTTAAAGTTTGCTTATATATTTAGCAAACATCTAATATCTAATATATATAAAGTAAATCTTAATTTTATTTATTTATTGCAAAATATTTATTAATCTTAATTTGCAAAATTCTTAAATATAAAAGAATTGTTTTTGCTAAAAGATATATAGATTTCGAAAACAAAGAAATTAATAGTACTATTAAAAAATATATTATTGTTAAGATTTAAATTAAATATAAACTAAGTTTAAATATAATATATATACAAAACAAATAGCTAAATTATATAAATATAAAACTATATTAAACTTATACTATATTTAGAAGCAATTTGTGGTATAACAAAATTTCGATTTTGCAATATATAAATCTTATTTTTAAATTTAATTAATTGTATACTATAGACTTTATACAACTTTAAGAATACAATAGATATAAAAAATTAGATTTATATCTAGTATAAACAATAAAAGATTAAGCAGAGATATACTATTGCAATATCTATTGTTATTAAGAATTGTTAATTAAGACAATCTCGAATTGCAATTGCAATTTCAAATTTACAAATAAACTCTAAATTATATTGTTCGAAAAAAACTAAATTAAACTAAATTTTACAATTGTATACTATCTTTCTATAAATAGTTAAGCTAAACAAACAAATTAAACTGTAAAAATTGTATTGCAATATTTCTTTATTAAAAAATATAAAAAAAATTAAAAAAATAATTTCTTAGATCGAGTATACTCTTAATGTTGTCGAAAACGCATCTATTATTACAATACTTTTTAAACTGTTATATAGTATTATATTGCAAGAGCTCTTAACTCTTTTTTAATTATTTTTTTGCAATAATACTATTGCAATATAGTTTATCGCAGATTGTTAATTGTTTTAAAACAAAATCTATAACGCAATTAAATTTGCGCAAACAAGAATATTATTTTTTACAATACAAAATATTGCAAATCAAATCTCTACAATAGTATCTACTTATATTAAAATTAAAAAAATTAAGAAAATTAAACATTATTTATTTGTCGAAAGCTCTAGTCTTAGTACTAAGAAAATTAATTTGTTTAAAATTATTTGCAAAATAGAAGATCTAGTATACAAACTAAAGTTGTTATTGTATATAAAAAATATACAATATTATTTTAATAAAATATTTAAAATAGACTAATTACAACGCTCTACAATATAATATTTTACAACTATTTTTAATAGAATACAAGAATAAGAAATTGTATATAATCGAAAAAGTATTTAGACAAAAAATAAAAAATATCAAAAATCGAAATACATTGTTAAATAAAAGAATTATAAAAAAATTATCTAAAAGTTGACAAAAATTATAGAGACTAATATATCGAATTTAGTAATATATCTTAGTTAGTAAAGATTGATACGTTAATTGTAGTATTATATATTTTTTCGAATATAAAATAACTATTAAGACTTATTTTGTATTTATTTAATATATTTATCTTCTAATTTTATTTTATTTACAATTATTTATTTTGTCTTCTTTATATTTATTTACTACTTTAATTGTTATCTTTATATATCTTTTGTTACAATAATTAGCAACTCAACTATATAAGCAACAACTCTAAAGAGTCTTACTTTTAAATAATACAAGATAAAATAATATCTTCGAACAACTTCGAAAGCAGTTTAATTGTTTATTTTAAAAAAATTTAAAATATCTTAATTAATTTTGTATAGAATACAATTAAAAAGCAAGAATTATTATTATTTTAAAACTTACTTAATATCGACAATAACAAAGCAAAATTTTTAAATATCTTATATCGATATTCTATATTAATTTGAATTGTATAGACAATTATTGCACTATATTAAATAAAATCTAATACAAAATTAACTAAAAAGAATTTTTACAAATACAAAATATATTTGTATACTTAGTACAATATTAAAATTAAAAATATATTTGTTAATATAGTGTTAAGCAACTTCTATATATATAAAATTCTTTAAATCAATTTTGCTAATTCTAAAAAAAAAATTGTCAATTTTGCAAACAATCCAAAAATTTGCTTTTCTTGCAAAAATTGCAAAAAAATAGCTAAGTTCTATAAGATTCTTAAAACAAAATAAAAATATTACAAGATTGTTAACTATTAACTTCTTAATAACAAAAATTGCTCTTTAAGTATATTAAAGAAATCTAATTTTAATAAAAAGTATCTTTTGTATATACAACAAAAGAATATATAGTTTATTCCGAGTGCAGATTTCCTATTTGGAACGAGTTTATCCTGGGTGGGAATTTCTATTTGAGATAAGCTTTGTTTATACTTAGTCTATGTTTAATATAGAATATACTAAATAAAACAAAAATTATAAATTTAAAAAAACATTTTTATTGCAATTTTTATATATTAGATATATACTAGATCTATAATCTAATTATTTTAGAACTTATTTTAAATAGAAAATTTGTATCTAAAATAAGCTTTATTTATGTTAAGTCTATATTTTATATATATTGTATTAAATTAAGTTCAATATAGTTTTATATTTGCGTAATTCAACTATTTGTCTTGTATATATATTATATTTAAGCTTAATCTATATTTAATTCAAATCTTAATAGCAATATATTTTTTAATAATACTATTAATTTTTTTGTTTTCGAAATCTTTATGTTTTTTGACAAAAAGAATTTTTCTATATTTAAGAATCTTGCAAATCAAGATTAACAAGCAATTTCGCAATAGATAAATAGAATTAAGATTTACTTTATACTTATTATATACTAGATATTTGCTAAATATATAAGCAAACTTCGAATTTTAACAATATTAATACTATTGAGTCGAATACAACATTAAATAATTAAAATATTAATAAAAACATTTCTATAAACAATTAAGAAAATCAAAATATATTAAACAATTAAAATCTTAATAGTTTTAACAAACTATTGCTTATAAAATTTAAAAAAATAGATTCTTTTTTACGCTTTATATCTATTATATATTAAGCTAATATTTATTATATATAGAATTTTATTAATATTAATAGAATTGCAATTATTTTTAAAGAACGCAATTAAGTAGTTATATTAGAAGTGCAAAACTATTACAATATTTCAATATATTTATATATATATTCAAAGAAAATTCTTTATTTTGTATATAAAAAAAGTACAATATTAGTCGAAATCTTAATTAACGTTTCTATTAAAGCGTTAATTAACAAATATATATTTAATATATATTTAACTTAAATAAGATATAATTTTGATTTATATTAAAACTAGATTTAATTCTTTGTTGTTGCAATTAACTTTAAAATTATTTAGATTGCTTTTTTATTTTTAGAAATTAAAAAGAAAAAGAAAGTAAATAAGATTTAATATTAAAGTTTTAAATATTTCGAAATTAAGTATTGCAAATACGCGTATTTAGATATACTACGCATATATTTAATATACAATAGAGTTAAGCTTAAGAATATTAATAATTTTTAATAATACTTTACTTAATTGACGTATACAATAAATGTTAATGCGCAATTAAAATATTATATAGAAATCTAGTATTATAGATTTTTTAAAAAATAGCAAAATTAATATATATATTGTGTGCATTTCGAATCTATAACTCGCGTATACAAAAATTAAAAATCTACTATATAAAAGACTTATAAAATAAACTTTTACTTTATTTATATTATTTATAAACTAATTTTATAGATTTATCGAATTAAATACTTTTTACTTTTTAATACAAAATTATAGTATACAAATCGAATTGTTAACGCAAACTTAGTATATATTAATATTAATTATCTTTGCGTCTTAATAGACTATAAATTACAACAACGCACAAAAAATTGTATTTTTATTAAATATCTAGTTTTTAGAAACTTTATTTGCAATCAATTTTATTTTAATACAAATTTAGTGTTTATTAAATATATATAGAATTTAATTATTCTTAGAGAAGTAACAAAATCAAAATTAGTATATATAATGCGCAATTAAATATCTATATTTTTGTTAATTAAAAACAATTTTTATTTTTGATACTAATTGTACGCAAAAATTATACTTATTATTTACTATATTTTATCAAAATATTTTAAGAAATTGTCGACAATATAATTGCGACAATTAAACAACAAAATCTATTGTTTTTAACAATGCGTAAACTAAGTTTATATCTAATATATATATTGTTTGCGCTAAATATTTTGCAAAATATTTTGCTATTTCTTCTATTATATTCGATTTATGCCCAAAATATAACAAGATTGCTTTGCGTTATATATACAATAGTCTTAATATAAAAAATTGTATAGCAATATTAATTTGCAAACAAAAACTCGAAAAGTTTTCTATTAAAACAATTTTAAAAGATTAATTTATATTTAATTTAAATATTGTATAAATCTAATTTATAATCTATAGAAGTTAAACAAGAATTTGTTTTTAACTAATTGCGTTTTTTAGAAAAACAATAGATTAGAAATATTATTTATTTTAATAGAAATTTCTAACAATATATTGTTGTATGCTATATTTATATTTAAGCTAAGATCTTTATAAATCAATTATATTTTAAAATAGATTTTATATTTAAACAAATTTAAGACAAAACAAATTTGTATAATATTTCGAATTAAAATAAGAATTATTATTGTAAATTTAATATATGCACAATATATATTAAGTATATACTTAAATTATAATAGAAATTAATATCCACTACTATATATAAATTAATATAGAGACTATCAAAAATTATTATATAATATTTATTACGGGTTGCAGCTTACCCCGGATACAGAAATCGCATCCGGGACAAGCTTATTCTGGGTAGAAATTCTTATCTAGAATAAACTCTGTCGATACTCAGCTTATACTTAGTATAATTATTTCGAACTATAGAAATTAATCGCGATTTTCGCTCGCGATCGAAATGCAAGCTTAGTATATATATAGTTTATATAGAGTATAAACTTTTTTATTCAGTATTAACTCAAAATCAACTTTTAGAATTTTGCTTCTTTCTGGTACATGCTAGATATAAACTTAATTCTCTATATTTATAACATTTTTAGAGTTGTATAAGATTTGTAATATGCAATCAATTAAGTTCAAAAACAAGATTTATATATTGCAAAATTACATTTTGTTATAGTATAAATTATTTTCAAACGTAGCATAAGTCCGACATAGTTTTATATTTGCGCAATTCAACTACTTGTCTTGCATATATATTATATTTAAGTTTAGTCTATATTTAATTCAAATCTTAATAGCAATATATTTTTCGATAGTACTATTAATTTCTTTGTTTTCGAAATCTCTATATTTTTTGACAAGAAAAATTCTTCTATATTTGAGAATTTTGCAAATCAAAATTAACAAGCGATTTTGCGATAGATAAATAGAATTAAGATTTACTCTATACTTATTATATACTAGATATTCGCTAAATATATAAGCAAACTTCGAATCTTAACAACATCAATATTATTAAGTTGAATACAATATTAAGTAATTGAGATATCAACAAGAATACTTCTATAAACAATCAAGAAAATCAAAATGTATTAAACAATCAAGATCTTAATAGTTTTAACAAATTATTGCTTATAGAACTCAAAAAAATAGATTCTCTTTTACGCTTTATATCTATTATATATTGAGCTAATATTTATTATATGTAGAACTTTATTAATATTAATAGAATTGCGATTATCTTCAAAAGACGCAATCAAATAGTTGTATCAAAAATACAAAACTATTACAATATTTCAGCATATTTACACACACATTCAAAAAGAATTTTTTATTTTGTATATAGAAAAAGCACAATATTAGTCGAGATCTCAATTAATGTTCTTATTAGAGTATTGATTAATAAGTATATATTTAGTATATATTTAACTTAAGTAAAATATAATTTTAATTTATATTAAGACTAGATTCAATTCTTTGTTGTTGCAATTAATTTTAAGATTACTTAGATTGTTTTTCTATTTCTAGAAATCAAAAAGAAAAACAAAACAAACAAAATTTAATATCAAAATTTCAAATGTTTCGAAATCAAGTATTGCGAACACGCGTATTTAGATATACTATATATATATTTAGTATACAATAGAGTTAAGCTTAAGAATATTAATAATTTTCGACAATACTCTACTCAATTAATATATACAATAAATGTCAATACGCAATTGAAGTATCGCATAGAGATCTAATATTATAAATTTCTTAAAAAATAGCAAAACTAATATATATACTGTGTATATTTCGAATCTATAACTTGTATATACAAGAATTAAGAGTCTGCTATATAGAAGACTTATAAGATAAACTCTTACTTTATTTATATTGTTTGTAAGCTAATTTTATAGATTTATTGAGTTAAATGCTCTCTACTTTCTAATACAGAATTATAATACACAAATTGGACTGTTAATACAAACTTAGTATGTATCAATATTAATTATTTTCGCGTCTTAATAGACTACAAATTACAACAACACACAAAAAATTGCATTTTTATTAAATATCTAGTTTTTAGAAATTCTATCTGCAGTCAATTCTATTCTGATACGAGTTCAGTATATACTAAATATATATAGAATTTGATTATTCTTAGAAAAGTAACAAAATCAAGATCAGTATATATAATGCGCAGTTGAATATCTATATTTTTGTTAATCAAGAACAATTTTTATTCTTTATATTAATTGCACGCGGAAATTATACTTATTATTTACTATATTCTATCAAAATATTTCGAGAAATTGTCGACAATATAATTGCAACAATCAAACAACAAAATCTATTGTTTTTGATAGCACGTAAGCTAAACTTATATCTAGTATATATATTGTTTGCGCTAAATATTTTGCAGAATACTTTGCTATCTCTTCTATTATATTCGATTTACGCACAAAATATAGCGAGATTGCTTTGCATTATATATACAATAGTCTTAATATAGAAGATTGTATAGCAATATTAATTTGCAAACAAAAACTCGAGAAGTTTTCTGTCGAAACAGTCTTGGAAAATTAGTTTATATTTAGTTTAAATATTGTATAAATCTAGCTTATAATCTATAGAAACTAAACAAGAATTTGCTTTTAATCAATTGCGTTTTTCAGAAAAACAATAAATTAGAAATATTATCTATTTTAATAGAAATTTTCAACAATATATTGTTGTATACTGTACTTATACTTAGACTAAAATCTTTATAAATCAATTATATCTCGAAATAAATTTTGTATTTAAATAGATTCAAAACAAAACAAATCTGTACAGCATTTCGAATTAAAACAAGAATTATTATTGTAAATTTAATGTATGCACAATATATATTGAGTATACGCTCAAATTGTAATAGAAATTAATGTCTACTACTACGCGTAGATTAATATAGAGACTATTAAAGATTATTATACAATATTTGTTAAGATATTTGAAGTATTAAAAGAAGTCGCTTGTCAAACTATTTAAATTTTTTATATCGATTGTAAAAACAAAGAGTTGCGAACTTTTACAATAAATATAAACAAAAAACAAGCTCGAAATATATTTAGTATATACTAGAATTATACAGATATTACTAATGTTTTGTCTAGAATTTAAAAAATATTTTTACAATCTTAACAGCTTTCAAGAGTAATTCGAATATCTTAAGTATATATTGATTTTCTGTCGAGTATATTCTAAATGTAACTTTCGAAAATATTATTCTAATTATTTGACAATTTATCTTATTAATTAACTTTAAGAGATCGAGACTATTGACAAACTACTATAGCGCATAAATAGTATAAACATATTATATTTCAAGCTTAAGATATAGATTAAATATCGAAAAACAAAATAGATTTTTGCCGGACTATATAAAGAGAAATTAAAGATTTCTTTGTATTGATAAACGCTAGCTCGCAATTATACTAATATAGAAGAAAGCAGTTACTTTTAAAACAATAAGTTTGCGAAACAAAAGCTATTACTATTTGCTTCTATATTTAGATAGAATCTATATTTGTTCTAAGCTATATTTATACTAATTATATATTAGAATAAGAAAACACGCTATTAAGATGTTTGAAAAGAACAATTTTGAAATAGAAAAAGATATTCTATCTACTTGACACAATTGCAATAAATTCAATTGTATTGTTGCTTAACTGGTCAAAAAAGATATATACAATTAGTTTATATTCAATTTGACTTGATAGTTAATCAAATTATAGATAAAAAAGATCGAAAAGCTACAAAGCGTCGTCGACAACATCTATATATTTTTTTTAATTCAGAAAATTCTTATATAATACTCTTTTTTGATAGACTTGATTCTAAATATAAATCTAACACAAATATAATATCTAAATTCGATAGCGAGATTTTTTATATATTTTAAAGTCGCAATTCAAGAATTACTTACTCGGTAAGAAATCGACGCCAAGTATTGACTCGACATATATTAGATAAAGATTCTAAAACGTCTTTTTTAATATAGCAATATATAGAGATATTATCTAGAAGAAACAGATATCGAGTATCGACTCGATATATATCAGATAAAAATTCTGAAATATCTTTTTTAATACAAC
>JAABUW010003852.1_pt1 | contig 20925 bp, 15 predicted proteins | sample 5560081 | NCBI WGS metagenome assembly JAABUW01 (sample SAMN10711882, study PRJNA513363) | rock metagenome | isolation source: Antarctica rocks | place: Antarctica: Victoria Land, Knobhead sud
AATAAGTATTAGCTAAGGAATAATAATATAATATTAAAGAAAATATAATTAATAAGAGAACTTATATTAATATTAATAAAATTATATATTTATTATAAGTAAATTATATATAAATAAGGGAAAGGAATAAAACTATTATAATTAGGGATATAATAATTATTATAATTATACTTATTATAAAGTATATATATTTTTAGGATTAATAATAAGAAGTTATAATTTAAGGTAAAGGAAGAGGTAAAGTAATAGGTAATATTAATTTATTATTAAATTTATTATAAAGAGGTATTAAGAGTATTAATTTTTTAAGATTATTTTAATAATTAATTATATTTATAAGTTACGCGCCTAATAAGCTTAGAATAGCTTAATTCCTTTAAAAATAATATAAAACTTATTAATAAAGACCTTATATAATTATTTTATACTTATTTAATTTAAGTTAATTAAAGTAATTATATTTAATTATAATTCTATTAAAAATTTAATCTCTACTTATAATAATAAAGTTAATATAATATTTAATTAAATATATACTTATTATTTATAATATTAATATTATCTTTAAATAAGTAAGGGAGATTATAATTAATAATAATATTATTTTAAACTATCTTTAAAAAACTTATATATTAGAGAAGAGCTTTATTCTTTATTAAGGGTTACCTAAATCTTAGTAAGTTAAAATCTTAAATATTAATTAAATTAATATTAGTATAAAGTTATACTTATATATATAAGTCTAATATATTATAAGGTAGATAATATATATAATATATAATGTTAAATATATTTAATTTTATAACTTATAACTTATTATTATTATATTATATTATTATATAAGTCTACTCTTTAATATCCCTTTAAAATTTCAATTTATATTTTAAAGAAAGTATATATTATATTTATATTAATTATAATATATATTAACTTCTTAAATAGTAAGCTATTAAGTTAAAGCCTTATATATAATAAAATTATAAGAAGTAATAAGATAAAAAGAATCTTTTATATTTATAAGAAGAATTAAATTATTAACCTCTAATAATATCTTAAATTAATAGGATTATATTTATTATTTATTATTTATATTTTAATATTATTATTATAATATCCTCTTATAATAGGCCTTTATATTTAACTTAAAATTATTATTAGCGGAATTTTTCTTTATTATAAATATTAAGGAGTAAAGGAAATAGGAGCTTACTAGTAATATTAATATTATTAAGTTATAAAGGTTATAAAAGTATTAATTCCTTAATATTAAAGTATTATCTTATTTTAATATTTATTTTATAATTAATTTTATTAATATTTATAAGTTAATAAGGAGAGTAGTTCTAGTTATACTTAATAATAGTAATAGCAAGTAATAGTAATAATAATTATTAGATAGAAAAAGTATAGTAGATATATTAATTAATACCTCTATTATTACGTAGTTCTATATACCTTCTGTGCGCATAGCGCGCATATCATTATGGGGTCTTTCCGAGGGGTCTCTCGTTAGCCATGCGGGGTCTCTCCTGAGCCGTACCCCTTCAAAGCCCGCTCAACGCCCGGAACTTAGGCTGGTCCCACTAGTTCTACAACAAGGGTTCTTGCATCTCAGCTCATGACACTTCCTCACACTGCTACTCCCGCCAGTATTGCGGTGATGGTGGAAGCAGTGCTCAGCAAGAAGCTGGGTTCGGGATAACGATCTCGACACAGTGACCACAAGACCGCTTCCCAGGCAGCCGCAATGGAGTCTTCCCAACTGGTAGAGAGGGTTCAAGGACTCACCGATCTTGAGCTTGCAGTAACACTTTGTCTTGTGGCAGATCAGAACTGCATCATACAAACAGAACAAGATGATATGGAGTCACTGCAGCAGGAGCTCCAACTTGTATGATGGCCAGTGGCTCTTATCTTATGAGGAATGCTGAGACGGTTGGTAGATCGTCGCTGATGTTCTTGGCCTTTCCTACGCCATGATTCGTTGCGACCGAAGTACGAGTTTGGAAGACTTCAGTAATGAGATATTTGTTGATACTGGCCCGAATGGAGATCTTGGAAGTGCAGAAGTAAGCGGTGGGCTAGACCTGGATGAGGTAGGTCTTAGATCTTATGGTTTATCTGAGAAGCTCGCTCGCGCCATGCTCGTCACTGAGAGTGTCTCATTCTACTACCCTCTGTGCTCGTGCAGCCTTTATTCTTACTGTCGCTGAACCCCGGTGCTCCTCCTTCCAGAAGATTTCTAGATGTCAGAAAGATCGATGCAAAGCGTGTGTATAGGAAGAACGACTATAGAGATGCTTGACGAATGGTTTTGTAGCAGTGTAAACTCGATGTCAGTCATTGCTTGTTTCTCCTCCGAAAGAGACATGACAGGCGCCCAAAATCTGGATCTAAGTCAACGCACGGAACACTAGTCCTGTGTTGGAGATATTTTAATTACAGTGGCTCGAGTATCCTCAGCTACAGGCTATCCTTTCTCCAAGAATCCTGATGATTCAATTGCTTTCGCTACGCTATGAGTCTAGTACCCGCGAATCTTTCCGTGGAGTACTCGAGCATAAGGTTGAACGAGTGCTAATCCAGCTATGCTATAGAGCCTTGACTCGGAAAGTGGTCCTGGCGAAAAGCGCCTGCCAACAATGAGGGCATCAAATGGATCTGGCAGCGGACTGCATGAGCGGAGGATTGCGAACGTGGTCCTGATCACGGGGTTATCAAAGGCCGATGAACAGATCCAAATCCAAGCTTTGGAGGTCGGCAACCCCATGTTCCAAACCTAGCGTGGAGATTTCAGCACGTAAACACTGATCAAGCCTTCAGCTTCTTCGCACACGGCGGATCTATACGCATACTGCCGTCTACGCGGCGCCTAGACATTTTCTCTTGATCGTCCTCAGCTCTTTGACTGACCCAGCATTAGTAGGGCACCTGGTAGGAGTCATGGTCTTGTGCCGCTTACCACAGGCTAACCTCTAGCAGAACAGCCATATATTCCTTTCCCACTACCACGACCCTAAAGAAGGCTATGCCAATCTCGAACAATCATCAGATTGGCTCCAAGACGATCACGAGTCCGTTTCCTCCGTAATCCACCGTTCTGCCCCGTCCATCCTATCGTCGACACGTTCAACTCGTCGCTTTCCTATCGAAGGCATTCACCTGATTACAGGATTAGCCAAAGATGTCATCATCACAGCTGAAAGCACGGCATATCTGCACAACCTCGTAGTCTTCCTGCGGTTGAACAGGGCTGTTCGAACAGGAGCTTCACCAACTGCTACTGTTCATTTTGAGCTCCTCTCTCGGTAGGACCTGCTATACATCTTTAAAGATCCTATTTACTAAAATTGATGCCAACAGAATTCTTAGCAGCATACATGGCTATGCATTTGCTACTCCCGCTGTCATCGGGCTCGCATTTCGAAAAATATATAGGCATCGGATCAAGATCACTACCGCGGACTTTGAGCGTTCTAGGCAGTACGGGAGTGATTTGAGCACCATATCAGCTATGCTGAAGGGCGTCACAGCAGACGAAGTACTAGAGAGCGTATTGGCAGCTGTCGAAGTACCAGTATAAGGAAGTGCAGAGGATGCCCTGAGTCTCCGGGCTACCACCAGGCCGATTTAACCTAGATCGGCGATGCACCCCAAACAATTGCTCCTGGGCAATGCCCTCCGGCAGCATCTTCAGCTGCTCCAGCCTAGATGTGGGCGCCTTCAGGGGCAGCAGTCCAATACGATCCAGCCGTCTCAACAAATCCCCGGCCTTAGCCGCACGATCTGGCAGCTGTAGCTCATGATAGCTCCGCCCTCAATTGTGGTCTAGTCCCCGTCGTCACCCCCAATCTGCTTCCTGCGCCCACCGCTGCTATGGCCGTTGATGAGGTTACTGTCGCCGCTACCCTACCGTTCTGCCAGTCCCAGCGCCAGCAAATGCCCATATCTCAGCGGTGCCAGCAGCCGCTTCGATACTTCTGATGGGTTTGAGTCCCTGTCCCCCTTGTGTCATTAGCAGCTACTAGCCCTGCATTTGCCGGCCAACTTCTCGTACTTGCGGATGCCGGCCCTAATGACGCTGCTACCTGATCGATATAATCTCTCTATAGAGCAAGTGGCCGCTGGTAGTGTGCACACTTACTCGGGTCTTTCTGCTACTAGCGGTGCTGACATGACCAATGCTTCCTTGCTTACAATCGCTCTTTCAATAACGATTGTTGTATTTGGCTGAACAGGAGAGTCGGGTTACACTTCCAGGGCCCTTAATTCAAGCGTGCTTGACTGGGCTTTTCTACTCCAGACGTATTGACGCAGTCATGGCTTGCCGGCAGGCACTTGGCGCCTAACACCAAAGTCGGGGCATGTATAAGTTCAAGGATAAAGCGGAAAGTCTTTTCTTTCATGTCCTCCCAGCCGATCCACATGGTCTTTAAAGCATGGCAAGGGCCGTTGAGGGGGGAACTTGCTTAGCCTTCAATTACAGTACTGCCAGCCAGAGCGACGTACGAAAAGGGCTAGAACGAATCGTTCCCCATCATCAGATTCAATTACGAAGCGCCTTTGATTGAACCCAAAGCCGAAAAACTTCAGCGGTTCATAACAGGCGAGACCAGGCATTCAATCGGATGAGCAGGCACAAATAGTGTCCAATCAGGTTTCATACTATGATACAATATAGAAAAAGCGTTCGATCAACACGCTATGCCGACCAAGCGTAGGTTTGGATGGATGATAATTGGAATTCCCAAAGTCTGGCGAATTGATGTGTTCAGACTCCAAGGCGAATGCGCAGACTGGCTTGGTCCTGGAGGCCAGCAAGTTCAGCTTCCATTTTGAGAAAACCAGCGCCAATCATCTCGAATCGACGCCCTCGAATCTACCATCAGACGAAGAAGCGGACGACAAAGGGAAAACTCGATTGAGTATTGGAGAAGAGACTGGTAGATTTCAAATGGTGAAGGCCAACGATGCTAGATGAAGGCTATCTCGCCGTCAGTTGATCATTAAACCTGAGCCTCGTCCCGGTACCTCCCTCCAAAGCCTGTCCTCTGGGGTGTTGCGGGGTTTCCCATGAACATCTCACCACCGCCATCTCCCACTCTCTTCCACTCATCAAGCAGCACCATGATCTCGGACCTTATATCTTCAACGATCGCATCCATTCTGATATCATTTCTGTCATGCCCGAATGGGTCTTCGAGCTGGCTTCCGATGCCATCAATTCCGTAAAGCGTGAACATGACTAGCACAACAATAGGTACAGCCCACCAACTCATATCGTCTACGAGAGCGAAAGGCAAGACGCCACCAAAGAGCGCGAGGACTTGCTTCTGATGAATCCTACAGCGTTGATTAGCAAGGGATGCCGAGGAACCAATATTGTTGATTATCCTCACAAATGGGCCACCGGGATGCTGGTTAATCGAATGGTCTCCATCCTTCCATACGCATCCGTCAGGGTATTCAATTGCACCTGCATCTGTGAAGCCTGGGGCCCATGAAACGCCCCTTTGTCAAAGAACCTTTTTATATACTGTTCCACGAAGAACGTCAACTGTAGCGGCAGTCCCACGCCTCTGTCATCCAATCCTGTCAAGCCATGCGGTAGCAATTCGCTGTACTCCGGTATAAGTGTCGAATCCCCCGTATTTTGGCTGATTGCCGTACCAGGTATGATTTCGGCACCCCATTCAGCTCGTAGATGATTCTTCGTAGCGTAGAGAATGGCTATGAGAATGCGTACCACGCGCTCGGTGTCCGCCTTGTCGTAGTCCGTGATGGTGACCTTATTGGGGGAGTTGGGTATGGTACAGGCAAGAAAGGAACGGGTGAGGTTGCGGACGGAGGTTATGATGACGGTGAGGTAGTTACGGCCGTCCCAGAAGCGGTTGTAGGAGGTTTGATTACGGAAGACCTGAGCTTTCTGTTAATCTGCTAGCTTGGGTAAGGGGTTGTAGGAGGAGGAGGTACGAGCATAAGACCGACGACGATGGATAGGCTGGGTATCTAGTCGTATATCAATATCAGTTGCTGGTCAAAGTTTCCTCCACCTAGTTGTGCGTACAATGCTAGCTGGCAGTCCCAAGCTCCCGTCCAAGTGCTTGTCGAGGAACACGACAAGCGCAGCGAACAAGCCATGTGCTGAGACTTGGACAATGATGGCGCGGTGGATGGCACCCTTGATGAAACGAAGCGCGAGAGGCCATCTTCAGTGGATGTCAGCTCAAGTCTGTAGCACACTGAGGAGGCGTCCAGACCTTCTAGGCTTCTGCCTCGTGGAGCGGGCAAACGGTATCGTCGACTTGCGCTGATGATGCTTCGTTTTGCTGTGTTGATTGAAGGTATTTTCCATGATGACCGTTGCTTTGAAATACAATGTCCGACATTGCTTTGCGCATCACAGGCAGTCTGAAGCGGACACATTGCAAAATCCCACGCTCATGTTGCACAGCCGGTTTGTGAAAGGGCGGTTCAATGCCTGCGGCCATTTATAGAGACGTGAAACATATTCTTTTGCAACTCAAGAATATTGATCCAGGACCCCGGAGACACGGATATGCAAAAGCGCTGTGGAACCGTTTAATGAAGATGAGGCGAGGATTGAAAGCGCAGGTAGCTTGTAGGACAGGTTATTGAGGACGAGGATATGGTAACGACAAGGCCTTCATGTATCAAAGTGCGACCGAGTGCGTACTACATATGATACATAGACCAAAGCAATGAGAATAAAGCGAGGCAGCCTGCAACTGTTTTCCATAATCTACATCGCGTGATTACTTTTTGGGTGGTATAGTAAACTGAGCTCAATGAAGGCGTTTATGTTTATGCACAGCTATTAGGGAGGACGACTGAGCGCCCGCTTCTAGTACATTATACACCTCGCTCCCACCACGAAGGTCTCCTTTGATGCCTGGAGGAATTCCGTTTCTGCCGTGGGTCTTAAGAACACCCTCATCCCCACTTGAGCAACATGCCTCTTCTTTGGCCGGTAATTTAAGGACGGTCTATTCTTCGAATTGGTGCCAATGACCATGGCAAGCTCTCATCCATTACAGCTCCGTCTAGGCTCATCGGTGGCCCGCCAGCGTGTGACTCTTCAAATCAAATTACCTGTACTATCCAAAAGCAATCGACGGGATGGATTTTATCCCTCGCGCAGCACAGTCATGGATGACGAAGCTGTCACGAGGACATGCCGGTACACCTTAATGATTCGCGGATCCGGCTGCACTCCACTGTCGATACCAATTGAGACAGTCAACGTTCGCAACCGAAGCGGACGTCTTCACATTGGTGCCACACAAGATCTGTTTGACCGCAACTTCGACCCTGGATTTTGCATGAGCTAATATCCGGTCACGCTAGCAGAAAGTTGGAAGCAGACTCACTTCTTGCCATTGAGAGTGACAGGGATCTCTGGGCACTCATCAATGATGCCGGGTACGTGTCTTGCACTGAGCTCAGTCCTTACGACTGCTTTAATCCTCTCCACAAGTCCCTTAGAGAAGGTAAAGTCCTGAGCCATTTTCACGAAAAGAACAACGACCTCGTCGGTATCAGTTTCGCGTCTTCTCCCAATGCAGAGAGCATCTTCGATGTCTGGAAATTGTTCCAAGATCACATTGTATATCTCTGAGCTGCCGAATCTTACCCCTGCCGGCTTTAAAACACCATCACTCCTGTTGAGATTTCGGAATCAGTATTGCCTGTTCAAGAAAATGTTGGCGCAAGAGTTATTGTCAGTGGGTGGTCTAACGGTGAAAAGAAAGGGTGAGGGCCAGCTGTCCCTTGGAGCCCACCACCAATAATGAGACAAAGGCTTCGAGCACAACGTACCGGCCCAACATTATAAGCCCACCAGTCTTGGGGTTCAAGCGGACAAAGTCACCGTGATGCCAGACACCTGGACCAAAGGTTTCAAAATAACTCTTCTTGTATATTCTGTCCCCATTGGCACCATAAAACATGACTGGCTGGCAAGGAAAAGGTTTTACACAAACAAGGTCTCCCGGTTCACCGGTGTTCGTAACGTCCTTGCATTGGAAGTCCCAAGCCTCTACAGCCATACCTAAACCTCGTACTTGTATCTCCCCGGCGTAAACCGGAGAGATTTGAGAAGGTGCTCCGAATAGCGAGATAATGTCTGTACCCCCAGTGATGCTGGCGAGGTTGATGTCCGAACCAAACGCGCGATAGACGTACTCGAAGGTTGACGGGGCCAATGGACTGCCGGTGCTATATATAGCTTTCAAAGATTTCAGATTTACTGTACCATTCGCTATGATGTCTTTCTGCTCCATGACAGAGAGATATTTAGCACTTGTGCCAAAATGGGTGATGCCTAATCGATCAATAAGGCGAGGCATCGCTAACTCGCCCTTACCTTCGGCATCGAGCGGTCTGAACGGCGATCCATCATAGAGAATGAGCGTAGCACCTGTGGCGAGGCCAGATACCAGCCAATGCCACATCATCCACGTGCAAGTCGTGAAATAGAAAAGACGGTCTCCTGGACGGATATCGCACTGAATTTCATGTTCCTTTTTATGCTGTATCAACGTGCCAATAGCTCCATGAACGATGCACTTGGGCTTTCCCGTGGTTCCTGAAGAATACAAGATATATACTGGATGGTCAGGCTGCAATTGCGCAAACTCGAGTTTCGCGTCAACAGGAACGGAAAGCACAAACTGGCTGTAGGTACAAGCTGTTCCATCGGCAACGGTAATATCCTTCAGATCGATCTCATGACCCGCAATCGTCTCGAAGACTACACAAGCTTTCAATTGAGGCAGCTCCTTGGCAATCTCCTTCAATTTGCCATGTACCTCGTGCACTTTATCATTATACATGACGGCGTTGTCAGCAAAGAGCATCACTGGCTCAATTTGTCGAACGCGTTCTAGAACCGCATGGACACCAGAATCAGGAGACATAGCTGTCCAAAGCGCACCGATAGAAGTAGTGGCCAACATAGCTACCAGCGTGTTGCAATGATTCGCAACATAGCCGGCGATGCGATCACCCTCTTCTACCCCTAGCGCTCGCATTGCTACGGCACATTGGCGAACCCTTTCTCGAAGTTCACTCCATGTAACATGGTTCCAAGATTCTTCGTTGGCTTCTATCACAGCATATGAATCATCGCTTGGAATGCAGCTAGGATAGAGGAGGTTTTCTGCAAAATTCAGCCTTGCCTGCGACATTTTGGTGTCAGCAATTGCCTTTTGGAAAGCAAAGCCCAGAGCAAGGTGCCGTGATTGATGTCAACAGTCCCCATACATTCCCCTTTTGGAGGACAGAAGCCAGAGCAAAGTGACATGATTCACGGTCAAATCCGGCATACCTTCCCCTTTTCGACAGCAATGCCTGATCAGAGTTGATGGCAGCACTCCCACTGCGAGAGCAAAGTCTGGGCAAAGTTACGATATTGATGGCAATACTCCCGGTGTAAGATGAAAGGATTGAAGGCGATGCCGTCGAAAGTGGTCTCGCGACACGACAGTCTACTCAGGATCTGTGGGAGGTGGCTTTGAAGATGGCTTACCTCTTGAAAGAATAGTGGTCGTGGGAAGATAGGCGCGTTATCGTCGACGGCCTAGGTTCCCCGTCAACTGGAGTCACTATGGTTGATGTGGTGGACGGTACCCGGGTAAAAGTCTTTGAGGCCTTTACGCCTGTGAAATACCAAACCTCTTCCCAGAATTGATTGATGTGTGAAACAGACCATTTGCGTAGGTCTTCGTAGTCGTGAAGGTTCACGCGGTACTTGACTTCCAGCTGTCTCTTGAATTGGGAGATGCGTGTCGACGTTGGATCTCTATGTTTCCAGAGCAGCTTTGGGGCACTAGCCGTCATGGTCGAAGGCGCGCAACAGCTGTGGAGATGCAGGCCACTTTCAAGACTCGGTGAATCTGCCAGTCCCGGCCCTGCTGTGTGTTTTGTATCGTGTACGTTGTGGTTGGAAGATGAGCGAGATGAGCTGCGCTTCGACGAGGAGGCCTCCGGCCCTCCGGGACCTGGATCGACCGGGGCCCGTTGCCAAGACCGTAGTGCCAAGTAGTCCTAGTGCAATTTGCAGCTGCAAGCATCTTTTGGCTGAGTCGGTGATTTTGGCTGACGGGATGACCTTCCTCATCCCCTGCAATTTCCTACTCGTCCAATCTCCCAACCACTCGCGACTTGCATTTCTTAATAAGCTGACAGCTTCCACCTTCTTTTCCTGACCCACCACTACTGTCTTTATTGGAGTCATATTGATCCTGCTCCTGATCTTTGCCTTGCTGAGTGCGCGAGAGGGAAGAGGCGAACCTTCGTTGCGACCAGCGGAAAGCGCCACCGCACATCTTACCAACATTCCACCCTCTCAGCGGAGCCACACGGAAAGCGTGAACCAAGTCGTACAAAACACATCAACCTCACAGCAACAACGCTCTTCAGCACTTCCGCGGCAAATGAACAATAATACCGGCATAGCGACAAGTCGAAATGTCATGAGTTTATCGCTTCCGGCCTCGAATTAACGCCGCTCTCTTTGGAAGCTCTGCATTGAATTCGTCTACGACGTGCGAACGGGCATTGTCGCTTTCTCAACCGCTACCAATATCCGCCGACATCATTAATAACCTTACTTACTATACATGGGCTCCGTCGTTGCATACTCACCCTGTACACTAATAAGTTGATCCTCCGCTACTTCGCCCCACTACACCGCCTGAACGAAGACGACAACTTCGGCTCAATCCCAGCAATCTAAACTTCTGCGACCTATCCAAGAACCACCAAGGTCCTGCTTCTCGAAGCTCATCAATTCTCCAACCACTTTTTCCACCAGGCCCAAACGGATGTCAGAAAGTCTGCAGACGTGGCCCACCATGTCTCGCAGGCCATTGAACCCATTCGGAAATAGCTCTCCCTCTACCACCACGACTATGATGACGACGCACAATGAGAATCGTGAACTGCCTCGTCGAGCATCCTCGCCAAGGATGAAGAAGTTGACCAGCCTCTTTTCTCCTTCGCCGAGATCGAAGACCGAGACGCAGACCGCAACAGCTGCCCTAATTGCAGCTGCACAGCAACAGACACTGATAACCTCGCCATCGCCACAGATAAGCTCTCCATCGTTGTCTCTACCAACAATCTCGCTGTCTACTGCAAGGGCAGACTCCGCCAACATGGATGAGCCACCCACCACACTGTTTCAACCACCTTCTCCGGCAGAAGCGCGCAGGATCGCAAAGGCACATGCCCAATTCGGCCCATTGGGCCATCACTCTCATAAATACACCAGTCGTCATCAAGGTGGAGACTTTCCTGAGCCAGTCATGGACGAGCCTCCGTACTACTACCTCCTGACAACCTACCTCAGCTACTTGATCCTAATCGTGTTTGGACACGTCCGAGATTTCTTTGGCAAGAAGTTTCATAAGCGCGACTATCGACATCTGCAAGCCAACGACGGCTATGCAGCCTTGAACAGCGACTTCGATAACTTCTACATCCGGCGCCTGAAGATGCGAATAAATGACTGCTTTGCCAGGCCTATCACAGGAGTGCCTGGCAGATACATCACACTGATCGATCGAACATCCGACGATCACAACCTTCACTTCAAATTCACGGGCACAACGACCGAGACTTTGAATATGAGCTCGTACAATTACTTGGGCTTCGCTCAATCCGAAGGCCCTTGCGCCGACGCCGTCGAAGACACTGTCAAAAGATACGGATTGACCATAGCAAGTTCGCGCGGTGACGTTGGGACCTCAGATCTTCATGTCGAGGTCGAGCAGCTCATAGCACGATTCATTGGCAAGGAGTCGGCAATGGTCTTCTCTATGGGGTTTGGCACGAATGCGAGTGCGTTTCCTGCGCTGATCGGCAAAGGATGTCTAGTCATTTCTGACGAGCTCAACCACGCATCAATTCGCTTTGGTGCTCGCCTATCTGGGGCAATGATCGAAATGTTCAAGCACAATGATATCAAAGATCTTGAAAGGGTCTTGAGAAGTGTCATATCTCAAGGACAGCCGCGAACACATAGACCTTGGAAGAGGATTCTTTTAGCTGTTGAAGGCCTCTATTCGATGGAAGGAACAATGTGCAACTTGCCCGGCATAGTGTCACTGAAGAAAAAGTATAAGTTTCATCTTTTTGTGGACGAAGCACATTCAATTGGAGCCCTCGGGCCGAAGGGCAAAGGCGTCTGTGACTATTTTGGCATTAACCCCTCAGAAGTTGACATCTTGATGGGAACTCTCACAAAATCATTTGGTGCGAATGGTGGCTATATTGCAGGTGACAAAGCGATCATCGACAAGCTCCGACTTACCAATGCCGGATCCATATACGGTGAAGCCCCGGCGCCCGCTGTCCTTACTCAGATTGCAGCCTCTCTGCGTATCATTAGCGGTGAATTCGTCCCAGGACAAGGCGAAGAGCGTCTTCAACGGCTTGCGTTCAACTCTCGATATCTCCGACTCGGATTAAAAAGGCTAGGTTTCATTGTCTATGGACATGACGATTCGCCAATCATTCCAGTCCTTCTCTATAACCCTGCCAAGATGCCAGCATTCTCACACGAAATGTTGAAGCGCAAGATCTCGGTTGTTGTCGTTGGCTACCCAGCGACACCTCTCGTGTCATCAAGAGCTAGATTTTGTGTCTCTGCCGCACATACAAAGGATGATCTAGACCGATTGCTTGACGCCTGTGATAAAGTTGGTGATGTTCTACAGATCAAATTCTCTTCTGGCATTGCTGGTGGTGCAGAGCCACTACCGGAGGGAGTCACCGCAGAGATGGTGAAGGAGTGGAAGCGAACGGAGAAGGGTGGCATGCAAGGCGATGTCATTTTTCAACCACCTCGATGGAAGCTGGAGGACGTGCTGAAGAAAGGAGTGCAAGACGTCAAGGTTCCATTGAGATGATCCGTCATTGTTCCGCCATGTCTTGTCCATATCATGATGGTGTTCGGACCGCCGCAGTCCCATTCCATCTGGAATGATCGATTGAGAGGGCTGCGTACCACTGACTGTCGCTTCATGTGGTACCTGAAGCCGGCTCACTGTCCTGAATATCTCCGTTCAAAGCCGTCATTTCCCTCTATACTTATGCTTAGAGCTAGGCTTTACACCGGGTGTCAGGTAGACGAGTAATGGTTGCTATAGAAGGGAGATGAAAGCATCAGGTGTAATGGCACAGTACAGAGCTCAAGTGCCCTTTAGAGGGCATGATGTAAGCATAATCAAGGCTGATAGACTTTCTCCAATGCAATCCATGTCTGGTTTACATTTAAAACAATGTTTATGTGGAGGAACGCAGGCTTGGCGGCGAAGCAGCCCTAGGCGCTAAGACTGTAGGATGTATTGCACTCGTGTCCGCCGCCTTTGCGATGGTAGTCCTTGTTGCCTTCCATTGTTCGAAGGAGGGTGTCGGGCTCGCTGTGTGTCCTTCATTATGTCTGTGAAACCTTGTGAAGGCATGACTCCCCCAAGACCTTCCTCCCTAAGCCTGGGAGCCATGAATCTACGTCCGTCCGCCTTGCTCAAAACTCTTGCTGTTCTGGGGATCTTCATCTGTATCATCAGCTTGTCGTATTGGGGTCGGTTGGTTAGTATACCTGCAATTCTTATCCACAGAGAGCCGCTCCCCTCCCAAGACTTTCAATTCGACAACCCAACCAGCCAGAACTGGACCAACAGAATATGGCAAACGAGCAAGTTGCCTTTGGTAGCGATTGGTGATGAGGACAGAGAGCATGTGAAGACATGGTCGGATCTGAATCCAGAGTACAGATACGAGATGCTGACCGACGAGATGATGGAAAGCTACGTCAAAGACCACTTCCACAACAGCCATGCGGACATTGAACGAATCTATTTCGAAGTCAAAGATTACATCCTGCGCTCAGATCTTATAAGGTACCTTATCCTGCTGGCGGATGGTGGCGTCTACAACGATCTCGACGTGGGATGCGAGAAGCCCATCAAGACTTGGGTACCGCCGCAATACAAGGACAGCGCTGGAATTCTGTTGGGCGTTGAGGTCGACAATAATTTCGGGCCAGACGGAAGAACGTTCAAGGGTGGACAAGACCTCTTCGAGCTAGTCAATTGGACCATCATGTCAAAGCCGAACCAGCCGTTCATGTGGTTTCTAGTCAAGCGCGTGATGGAAAATATCAGGAACCTGGCAGCTTCGCAGAATCAGCCAATATCGAGGATAACCTATACCATACAAAATGTCGTTGATGTCACTGGCCCAGCTGCTCTTACGCGGGCCTTTTTTGATTATGCTTCCGGAATTACTGACTCGAACGTCACGTATCTCAACTTCACAAAGATCACCAAACCACGGTTGATTGGGGAGGTATTAATTCTTCCTATTCACGCCTTTGGTGCTGGTCATCAAGTGGAGTGGGCAGGGTGGAAGCAAACAGATGGAACTCCCTTGGTACATCACTACTTTGCGGGTTCTTGGAAAACGGATCACTATAACATGGCGTCCCAGCCTCCCCCGGTAGACCAAGAGCAACCGAAGAAGGAAAAAGATGCAAAGAAGGCAGAAGAAGCAAATAAGAAACAGGCTGAAGAGGAGGAGAAATATCAAGTCGGGACGGAAAGGAAGAAGCAGCATGAAAATATCGTACAAGAAGCAGCAGACAATCTTCCGGAAGAGGCCAAGGAAGGGGTGGTCGGGAATGCACCGGACGAACAGCAGCAGAGCGCAACCCAGGTCGGCGACTCATCGGCAAGCAGTGTGGCATTTGTGCCGCCGTCCTCTGACTCGTCTAAAGCAAAGGAGGAGAAGCCGTCAAACGGTCAAGCCGCAGCAAAGGATTCAGACGAGAAAGTAGCTAGCGACAAGCCTGCTTCAGTCAAATATGTCGAAGACCAAACAACAGAGTTCGATTCCACTGTTGAAGCATCAGCCGAGCCAGAATCAATGGAAGACATGTTAGCCAAGGCGAAAGCAGAGAAGAACACCAAAGCCAAAGAAGACGCGGAGAAGGAGACAAACAAAGCAGCACAAGCGGCCAAAGAGAAGGAGATTGAGGAAAAGCTAGCCGCCGAGAAAGCAGCAGAAGAGAAGTCCAAAATGGAAGCGTGGCGCAAAGCGCAGGAGGATGCCAAGTCGGATGAAGAGAAAGAGGAGGATGCGCGAAAGGCGAAGGAGCAGAAGGAGGAGGAGGAGCGGAAGGCAAAGTGGGAGGAAGTCAAAAAAGCTGCCCCTAAAACGGCACCGAAAAAGACGGATGAGGAGAAGCAGAAGTCTTCGAATGATCTGACAGACTATGACTATATACCAGACTGATGGAGGAGAGGTCATAGCTATGGCAACGGTCTCGTTGCAGACTACCTCAAAGGCCGCTCAACGCTCCACTTCGTCAGTCAGCCAGAGGCGCAGATAATTGTCTGAGGATCACCAGTCAGACGATATCTGGATGTTGCCCATATCATGATCCTCTTCGCAACTCACAGGGCGCCTTGTACTAGTCAGTGTCCTCGGGAGCGTTATCACAACTAAAGCAAAAGCATGAACCAAGATCGAAGGAACGCAATTGTGATACTGGTCGGAAGCAGAAGTCATCTCGGATGTTCTAAAATGTCATGAGTGTCTCAACCTTACCCGAGATTAGAAGTTGAAAAAGGTCATGTCACCAGCAAGACTAGCCAGAATCGGAATCTTTTGCGCCGCATTACAAAGCAAAAGCTACATTACCATCTTCTCAGCTCGTAAAATGTGTGGCAAGACTTTCGGCATCTGAAGGGTTGGGAATATGGGTGGATTTGTGATCTAGTCAATTGAGGAGCATAATCAATTATAAACAGAGCTTTGTTGTGATCATGGCGGTGAGGACTACAGGTATTCTGGACGTGATATCTGGGGCGGGAGATGAGAGTTGGATTATTTACAACATTCTGGATCTAAGATATCGGTGCGTCTGCAGCTGCACTATCTGTGCAAATAATGTTCATTTAGGTTTCACTCTCACGAAAGCAAGCGAAAATGTACGGACGACAGGATGAACTCGTCTTTGCTATCTGTGAATGCATTTCCTCATGGCCATTTTCATGGAGCTTGGCCACTTTGTTTGGCCACTAAAGTGAACTCCTTACCTTCTTTCTCGCCGTGCCCATGATCTGAGTCTGCAGCTTGCACCTTCGCCGGATACATCGAAGCGAGACGCTCCCTGAGAGTCTTGTGAGGGCATTACGTTGGGAAGATCATGTTACGGGCGAGAATTGGGGACACGCGCGGAACATCTGGAGGACAGTCTCAGGCTGATACCCACGACCTTTCGAACCTGGAAACTTCAAAGGTTGGGAGGGCACGACCCGGTTTCCTGTAGCCGCAATTCGGTCTAAAGATCGGTCTCGGATCTCAACTCTTTTTTCAGTCAATCTTGTGATGGTCCTTTCTCATTCATTTGAGGTTGTCCTTGCAGAAGTCGGTGAGCGGCAGAATACCTATCGCAAATTGGGCTCGAAGGATGGTAAATCCTCACTTAGATGCTCTCGAGTCAATGGTCGTTCTATCGATCTGATGCTTATCAATGCTCAGGACTTCCGTACCCTTGTCATGGAAGACATCTATCTGGGATCTTAAGATGGCCCTGCGACGGAGATGACTCGGGCCGACGAGAAGTCAACGCTTGGTTTCGAGAGCATGAGATGTGTCCGTTGAAGAAGCTTAGCGTCAAAGGAACAGCTAGGTTAATCTTGGCGTCGCCATCTTCAGCTCCAGCGCCCCGTCGGTCTCGTTGTTGGTGTTTTGGTTGTCTTTGCCCTTCTGATCGTCGGCTGCCTTAACACTTGCTGTCAGTGAAAGCTTTCAATCCACACAAGGAACAGGAAAGGAGTTGGATTCAGACTCACTGCATCAACGCTGGACCTTTCGTGCTGTGGATCTTGCTTGCCACCCAACGCAAAGGCCCTTCCCATCCCATTTTCAGTGACCCAGGCCATGCTTTCTTGTGTTGGGATTCTGCAACATAAAAGGGCTCTCACCTAGGGGCCCCTCGCAACCCGGTCACTGACAGTGAGCTGGCGGATATAGTACGCGATAGTCGGATCTTGGTCAATAGCTTTGAGGAGGAGAGGTATGCTCTTGGACCTGCAGGCATCGGAGCGTTCAACCACAGCGTTTTTTTCAAGGCGTTCACGGTGCTCTCGTAGGAGGGGTTTAGCGATGGTGGAGAAGTCCTTGTTCAAAAGGGCAAATTGAGGATGCTGCTGGGATGTATATATTATCAAGCGTAAGAGAAGAGGCCAGCAAGACGAGAGAGAATTGCTTGAGCTCAAGCTTTGATGGACGTAGCAAAGGAAAGCAGCGTCTTGCAGACTGCAATAATGAAGAAAAGTATGGAGGAGCTAGTGCTATTCAAAGAGGAACACATTTGTAATAGATGTGCGGGCTCTGAATTGAAAGAGTAATCAAGGAGCGTTCAAGATTGATGAGTAGAGATGAGTTTTGATGGACGTCTGTTCCTGGAATCTGCCATTCTTACTGCTTGCCCCACTCTGTGGTATGAGTCGCCTTCATTGAATAGGGCCTGCCTTGTTCAGCCTATCATCGCCAGTCACGGGCAAGGGCTTGGGACTGATTCAATGGTCACCCTCAAGATCCATGTAATGTGAACAAGCTCGATGCTGAATCACAGAATAAAGCCAACAGGTATTTTGAGATCGTGATTAGTGACATACCTCCTCTGATTGCGTTTGAATCCAAACCGCCGTCCCTCTCTTCCATGCCTAAGTTGCCGCGCCCCTCGCAATCAAGTGACTCCCTTTCACTATCCAAACCGCACAAAAGCTGCAGCATCAATATCACGTCAGATGGCGCAGGGGATGAACGCACAGGTTGGTGAGGCAAATCCCACTGCGGACCGAGACAGCTGCAAGAGTGGGCCAATATGGCCATGTACAAGTAGTATTTCGAGGATGATCTGGGATCAATCCCCTAGCCTTCGTCATCACCCAACCTGGCCTCGCCTTATGAATATTCAAGTATCATCTGCTTGTCCGACTCAAACTGCCTGACGTGGAACTCACACCAGCCTAACGCATTGGCTCGTATTGACGTACGGAAAGGTGTCGAGCAGAGAGTTCGATGGCAGGTCAGGCACGCCAGATATAGATAAATGCATTGCAAGCCTACGAGCGTGTTGGTACAAAGGCGATCTTTACAGGAGTCTCAGCGATGTTCGGCCGGAGGTAGCAAAGGAAGCTAGAGCCCGTTTCCCAAGCTGCCGATGTCCTGGACGCCCATTCCTGGACTACAGCAGAGATAACATTGCAGATCCCGTTGAGATATTGTGGGAGCGGCTGTATGGTAGGCGACTAGTGGCCCGGTCTCCTCATCCCTCAGACAGCAATGCACTAAATTCCCTCCAATAGACCACCAGATAGTAGGAAGACCCTACGCGGCCTGTGAGAAGCGCAAGCGAAGCATTGATCTTCTGGGTGTCCCAAGTATCTATGACGAGCGTCAATTCGCAAGCGAACGATGACACTGCATTACAACGACACCAAGTTGGGATTGCAAGCTGGGACACAGGCGACCACAATCAGGAGGAATACTGCATTTCAACCCCGAATCCTCTGATCATGTTTTCTCCATTCCTCAGATCAATGGTCGCGCCGCAACTGTACAGCAGCTCTTTCACCCTGCCCTCCCAGAGCAAGCTCAAACCTCCACGTTGGTCGAGGCGGGCTTTGAGGCAACCAGCCATATCATCTTCAGCTGGATGGTTAGACGAGTTGTTGGAAACCTTTTGACCCATTTTTCGCCGCGCCCAGTCCAGGTCATCTGAAATTGAAATTGATTTCCGTCGCCATAATTCCGTCCCAATCTGCAACTCACTTTCGTAAGAGTAGACGTTGAAGTCAAACCGTGAGCTTAGCGCCAGTAATGGAGAAGCAAGCACTGAATATGTACTACTGAGGTTGCCCATAAGAGGACTTAAAGTCAGAGTCATAGTGTACGGGAAGCCGGTGTGGGACGGCAAAGTAGTAAAGCGCAAGCCAGTCGATATGCCACCGGACTTGTTTAAGAGACCATAGTATAACTCTCCACCAGCAGAAAAGCGGCCATGGGGCTGCGTTGGGGTTTGGGCTATAGAGAGTGCTGCTGCCTTGTCCGTAGTTGAGATAGCGGGATCAAGAGCAGCCTCGAAAGAAGGAGGGCTGGGAGGCGGCTCTGACCCGAAATTATACAACCCCCGAGCACCGAAGAGAGCGCTGTCGGTGCTAAAGATGTACTCTGTATTATGTTTTGCACCGTCATGCTGAAGATGGGCGAGAACCGTACCGCCGTTGGGAAGACGAGAATCGCTAACGCATTTAATATTGAGCTGAGTCCTGGGACTTAGACGGCGGAGATAGAGCGCTTCGAGCGTTGAGCGTGGAAGGAAGAGGCGACCGTAAAGCAAAGCTTCTCTCTTGTCTACACGTTTTCCTTGATGCCATATTTCCCACCACCAAGGCTCGTCAGGCTGGCGCAGATCCTGCAATTGGCGGTAACCGGGCACTAAACGGCGAAGATCAATGGCACTGCTTCTCGATGCAAGTTCCGAAAGCGTTAAAGTTGAGTACAAATAAGAGAGAGAGCCATCTACAAGACCAACGCTGCCTAAGGTGTACGACGTTGCAAAGTTGGGGGAAGAGAGCGAAGAGGCATGAAAGCGGAGGCCATTGGGTGTATCAAATTCAAGAAGGTCTGCTTTTGGTCAGCGAAACCTTCAAGTCTCATACAGGAGGTCCCATTACTTCGCGAAGTAGCAGTCAACGTTCCATATGAATTGTCCCGATCCCAGCGAGTTGCATCATAGAAGGCATTCTGGACATAATCCATGAACCCAAGCATGTTGGGTTAACGGTCAGGGCCTTCTGAGAATCATTGTGACCAATTGCTACATAATGTAAGCGCTGGGTTCCCCATTAGACCTCCCAGCCTGTGGTTGCGTTCCCAAGTACTCCCAGTTGCAAAGCCCGAAGTCAAGGGTCTTGGCGCGAAATCTTGGCACGCACTCAGCCCTACGTCTATCAAAAAGTTCAAATACCTTTCGGAGATCAGTCCTCACCAACTTGAGTCACATGCAAATTCTACAATGCCGAAATCGAAACGCGCGAAAGTAGTTCACCTATCCAAGACCCAGAAGAAAGGCAAAGAGCTGACCATCCGTCTTTACGCCAACATTCAAGAATGCATCCCCAACTACCCCTACATCTACGTTTTCAGCGTGCACAACATGCGCAATACTTACCTGAAAGAGGTTCGAAACCAGCTGTCCGATAGCAGGTAAATTTGTCTCACTGCATTCACTTCTCTCGACCTCACACTTTCATTGAGATACTTTGGCTCATCCCCACCCCCAGACTCTTCTTTGGCAAGACCAAAGTGATGGCTGTCGCCCTTGGCCTCACATCCGCCACAGAACCCTATCCAGGAACCTCGCTCCTAAGTCCTCACCTCCACGGTAATGTCGGTCTAGTATTCTCTTCTCGCCCTTCAAAAGATATGCTCGCCTACTTTGCCTCCTTCAATCCCTCTGACTACGCTCGCGCTGGGACGACTGCTTCGAGATCATTCAGCATACCACCTGGCATCGTCTACACACGTGCCGGTGAAATACCAGAAGAGGAAGATCTACCGATCGCACACTCCATAGAGCCGAGTCTGAGGAAATTAGGGGTACCGACGAAGCTCGTGAAAGGGAAGGTCGTGCTAGAGGCTGAAGAAGCCTTTGTTGTTTGTAAGGATGGAGAGAAGTTGGGGAGTGGACAGACCAGCTTGTTAAAGATGTTTGGGGTTACGATGGCCGAATTCAAGATGGGCGTTGAGGCATGGTGGGAGGGGCAAACAGGAGAGGTTACTGTACTGCAGGATGGAGTGGAGAAGAAGGTCCAGCCCGTT
>JAABUW010003853.1_pt1 | contig 20918 bp, 37 predicted proteins | sample 5560081 | NCBI WGS metagenome assembly JAABUW01 (sample SAMN10711882, study PRJNA513363) | rock metagenome | isolation source: Antarctica rocks | place: Antarctica: Victoria Land, Knobhead sud
CGCTCTGTACAAGACCCACAACTTGAGCACCACAGACACATCATGATCGGCTCATCAATAGCCAGATCGAGGCATATGCAACTCAAATTTCAACGCAACATGAAGTATCAATGTCAGGAGGAGCATACCGTGTTGTGTCTTGCAGACCTTGCAGTAGGCGTCCTGATGTTTCTGGCCAGTCACTGTCACCATGTCAAACAGGGATCTCGCAGCCACAACATCGTCGGCCGAGCTGCTGAGGACTGGCGATAGCTCCTCACAGCCGAGATCCTCTCCGTCGCTGTCCGACAAGCACGACTGCGCCATTCAAGACGTCAAGGCGTGCAGGACACTGAATTGAACTGAATATAACTTCAAATGGCGCTCGCCGCTTGCTGCTGCTCGAGCTGTTTCAAATTTGCTGTGCACGCCTAGCGTCCCATCAGCCCCAGGACAGATTCCCAGGCCGGTAACCGCAGTTAACCGCTGCTCGCCTCCGGTTACGGTTGGGTAACCGCGGTTAAATCGGTTAGGGTAACCTAGGTTACCGGTTACCTGCCAACCCTACCTAGGAGAGCCTCGCATTTTTGTGGGTGCGAGATCGCAGTCCTGATTACAAAAAGCGCACAGATCGCGGCGCCAGTCTCGATTGCACGGCCGCGATCGCATTGCGGCGGCTGGTGAGCGCTGGGCGTGCTCACAGCCGCCGGGACAAGCGTGCTCCGCTGCGCGTTCCCTCACACGTCAGCGTTGGGCTCAGCAAAGACGCAAACATGAGTTTCGTGGCACTGCTGCCACCCAAATCGCTCGAACTGGGAAGCAATGGCATGCTGCAAAGAGCTTTTCACGAGCTCGAGCTGTCGCAGATGCTGCACCAGGTGAGTTTGTTGCAGAAGACATGATGTCCAATGCAATGCGTAGGTGTCGATGGTGCTCGATGAAATCCAAAGAGGATGCCATGGCACTGGCAACAGGTGAACTTTCGTGGCAGAGAAAGGGATTTCATGTTCCTACCTGGTGCGGGGCTGGCTGTCGAGCTGGGCCAGGGCGCTTCATCGCACAGGAACGCATCCTGCATGTGCGCCTTCAGCGGGTGAGTGGCCAATCAAGGCGAATGCAGTTCAATGATCGTTGATATGCACCGATCTGCCAGAGGGGCACTCACGCTGTTGTTGAGCTTTTGCTGCAAAATGCCGAGCTGGTGCCGGCAGACGCCCGGTCAGCACTAAATGCAGACATGCAGACACGCCAATGCATGAGGCTGCCGGCATTCAACGCTCAGGCGGCTGGACAACTACGCCTATCTGGTGAAGAAGTACTGCCTGGAGGAGTCCGCCCGCCCGGAGCCGGAGGACCAGCACACGGCGGCGCTGCAGGCGCTGCAGGACAGCGTGTCGCTCAACGACATCAGCTCCAAGCACCCCGTCGCGGTGAGCCGCTTGCCAGCATGGCGCTTGATACCTTGCATCTGTGCAAACACTTGCATGTGTGCAACTGCTTGATGATAGCCTCCCGGCAGCTCATTAAGAACACCACGTGCAGCCTGTCGTCAGAAAGCGAAGGTCTCACCATCGGCGTCCTGTGCAATCTGCGCAGGAGGCAGAGGTGCTGTGCCTGCTGTACGCGCGGCTGGGGACAACGCTGCTGCCGAAGCTGCGGGGCGAGTTCGCCTTCGTCATCTACGACGCAAAGACGGTGCGGCCCGGCCGCTGGGTGATTGCCAGCTGACAAGTGATGCCTGATGGCAGCCTCGGACCAATGCGTCACACCATGAACATGCTTTCATGGTGCCTGCTCATGTAATGTGTGGCGCTGTCCAGGTGCGGGTGCTGACGGCGAGGGACCCACACGGCAGCATCGAGCTGGCGCAGGCCCGCGCGTCGGATGGCAGCCTGGTCATCGCCAGCGGCCACTTCCTGCCGGAGGGCTGCCGCGACCTGACGGAGATCCTGCCCGGTCACTTCAAGTACGGCTGGCTCAGCGCGCCGCAGAAGTATGTGCACACGGAGGAGGAGACGCGCGCCGGGGCCGAGACCGCCGCGGCTGCAGCCCAGCGCGCCCTGCAGGTGGGCAGCTTGGAGTTGGCACTGAAAGGTGATGTCATGGGAATTGCTTCTGAACTGCGCTGGCTTCCTGCCTACATTCAGCCAACGGAACCTGAATCTGTGCATCTTCCTGCCTTGCCAGCCGTTCTCCTGTCGCCAGCATTGGTGGTCCAGACCTCACATGAGCCGAGAATCTCCTCGTCATGTCGTCGGGAACACCAAGCCATGGCATGGTTTTGCATTCCTTGTAAAAGGTGCGACGCCAGCAGAAGCCGGCACAAGCGGGAAGCAGCTGACACATGCAAGCTCACGCAGGGCCCGACAGCCGCGCTGCGGCATGCGGCGCTGCACGCGCAGATGCACGCGCCGCTGCACCCGTCGCTGCACCCGCCGGCGCCGGAGTCCACGGCAGGCTCCACAGACAGCATCGTCTCCGCCAAGGGGCGCACGCGGCGCGGCAAGCGGGCGGGAAAGCACCAGAAGCAGCGGCAGAGCCTGGACGAGTCGCGGCGCTCGATGGACCTGCAGCCGGCGGTGCTGGGGCACGCAGACGACGCCGTCCGACCGTCGCGCCTCAGCCTCGACAGCCAGGCAGCGGTGCAGTCTCTGTCCCGCTGTCTCGGGCCGCAGCGTGCGGAGCCTGAGGATGCAAACATGGGAGAGCTTGACATACCTTGACCACAGCAAGGTGTGCGCAGAAAGCTCACTTCCCCGCATCAGCACCCTGAGTCGTGTTTTCGGGATGCTGTGCAGCCGACGCGCAGCCTGGCGGACAGGACGGACTGGTGGCGGCAGCCCAACACCAGCAGCACCGGCGGCCGCCGGCACAGCGTCGATGTCGGCAGCTTCCACTACGCCGGCGGCGCCGGGCTGTCGCCGCTGGCGCCGGTCTTCGAGCCGCCGACGTCGCCGGCGGCGGGCGGCGGGGCGTCAGACGCGGCTGCCCAGCTGACGGTCGCCCAGTCAGCGGCCGCCGCCGCCACGGTGCTGCGCGGCTCAGCCGACGGTGGCGTGGCGGGCAGCGTCGCTGCCGGCGGAACTGGCGGTGGCGGCGCCGACGCCGGCGGTGGCCACCATGCAGACGCGCAGCGGACCAGCAGCGGCGAGGCGTCAGGCAGCGAGAAGTCCGATGACACGTCGCTGTCGCATGACATGGAGGCGCGGGCCGCCACCATCGGTGTGGTGGGCTCCATCGTGCAGGGTATCGCAGGCATCCCGCGCAACCGCTCCATCGCCGCGCTCAGCGACCTGCCAGGTTTGCGCAAGCGCTTTTTGCTTTGGTGTATCGATTATCGCACTTCAGACGCCGTCTCTGCAGGGCCACTAGCATCTGCAGGATTCACAGGCTATTGACAAGCGAACTGCTTCATGGCGGCATGGCTCGCGACCTGTCAGTGCTTATGGGGCACCGCAGCTGTGCGCAGGATCTTTTAAGGCGCAGCACCTGCTCACGGCAGCAGCGTGCGCGAATCATTCACCACGGCAGATAGTGATCGATGACCTGGTGGGGCATGAATCGCATCGCATCCTACGTCCTGCAGGCGCAGATGCCCACGGAGGCGCCAGCCCGGTGGCCAGCCCAGCGGCCAGCCCGCTACCGGCGTCAGCCGCGTCGAGAGCGGCGGCGGCGCAGCTGGGCCTGGCGCCCCTGTCCGATTCCAAGCTGGAGGCTCTGGACGCCCTGCCGCCAGGTGAGCGCTTTTCTACATACATCCTGCCGCTAGGTGAGCGCTTCTTGGCGCACGCCCTGCCGCCAGGTGAGCGCATGCCTGTGTGTCCATCCCGATGTGATGACCTGAGGTTTTCCGGCACATGGCATTGTCACATTGCTTGCCACCAACATCACGTCCTATCACACAAGACTTCTGAAGAGATGCCCTGCTATTGCAGGCCTGGTCGACAAGCTGGCAGGACCCTACAGGTGTGCATTGCAGTGCCTTGATTCGAGTGCATGTGGGCCCGGCTTCCATGACGGCTTCCATGCTGGGACACACCCCGCCGGGAGCCGTTTGCCGATTTTGGACGCCTCCCGACTCTCTGCCTGCAGGGAGGAGGCGGCATCAGTGCGCATGCTGGCAAATCTGCTGTTCCACAGTCCCTGCGCGCTGTGCATCACCGACGCGACGCAGCCGGACATGCCCATCGTGCACGTCAACCGCGTGTTTGAAAAGGCCACCGGCTACTCCGCGCCCGAGGTACGCAGAATTCTCAGCTATTTCGAAGCTGAAGGGCAAGTCGAAGTGCTTTTGCCGCAGCAAAAGGGAGGTGTCTACTGTTCCTCCTGCAGCACTCCATCCTGCAGCACAACCCTGCCCTACTGGCGGCAATCTGCGTCACCTCGCTGCTGCTGCTCCCTTCCGCCTTTCAGTGCCCCTCACAACTGGCTTCATGACTCTCCCTCACTGTCTCCTCGCCCCATCGCCACCTCATCTTTCTGCACCTTGCCGCGCAGGTACTGGACCGCAACTGCCGCTTCCTGCAGGCGCCGCCCGGCAAGCAGCGCGCGCCCTCCGCGGCATCGGCGGCCATCCGGCGCGCTCTGGACAGGGGCCGCGCCAAGGGCGTGCGCCTGCTCAACTACAAGAAGGACGGCACCCCCGTCTTCAACGACCTGTGCGCCGTTGACGTTTTGGATTGAGGTTGCATCAATTGTACTTTGTGCATCTTCGTGGCTCCTGTGGGTGTTGACCTTGTGGGTATCGACAGGCGAAGACACCATTGCCCTGTCCAGGCGTTGTGGGCGCTCTGCTGGTGTCTCAACACACTTCAATTTTGTAGCCTGGCAACGCTCGTCGCCTGAGCCTGCTGCCGCCGCGCGCAGGTCAATCGTGCCGCTCCGCGACGCGCAGGGCAAGATCACACACCACGTCGGCATGCAGGCAAGTGATCACACGCAGAACCTCCCTTGCAAGACGCCCAAGCGTCTGATGCCACGATGTAATGGCCTTACTCATGTACACCAAAACGTCATGTGTAAAACGCAGACATTCAGCATGGCGAAGGACGCAGACCAGACGGTTGGTGGTGTCTGCCTCGAACGCAGCGAGGGCGTCCAGAACAACGGCGGGCTGACAGGTGGCCGTCCCGAGCATTGAACCCTGCCCGTGCTCATCTCCCTGTGATGGGCGATTCCTGGCCGGGTGTCTGCGATGCAGCTCTGGTAGAAGCAGCTGCATTTGCTCGGATGTGCCGCTGCTGCTCTGTAATGCCGCTTGTACGCCTGCTGCTGCAGGACTGCTCGCCAAATCGCGCAGCTGCGTGGACCTGGCGTCGATCCACGACGATGAGCCCCAGGGGATGGCCTGATCAGATGTGTGTGGAGCGTGCGCGCTAAAATTTTGATGAGGGAAAGTGCGGGGTCCGTCTTTCATGATGGCGGGCGTTATGGGAGATTGGAGTCAGCGAATATTTGTATGTGCCTGTCGCGCATCTGAACGAGCTGTGGTTTTTTACTTTGCCGATCTGAGCACTATCGAAGGGAAGGGGAGATGAGGTCGATGAAGCTGCTTTGCGACGTGTCTTCTGCCTGTTGAAGAAAGGTGAATTGGACGGGAGTTGTTCCAAAAGGAGGTGCCTTTCATGTTGCCACGTCGTCTGGCAAGGGCTCCGCTGATGTCCATAGAAGCTTTGATGCTTCGCAGTGTCTGTGCTTCAGACGGGGAATTGCAATCGGATAGATTGGCAGGCGATCGCACCTGCAGATCGACATTGAAGACACCATCATCCCGGACAACACACCACGGAAACATATTCCGAAGAAGCCCTGTCTCCGAGGCTGTGGATTGACTAATTGACTCAGTTGCATTTCGAAGCATTGCGTCGTCGGCCACGGCATTCGCTGTTGAACACCTCGTGAGACTGCACTGCCGGAGCCAGCTGCACACCGGCGCCATGCAGCCAGTCACCATGCACAGCACGGCGGGCTGCCAGCAGATGCCGGCAGGCTACTGCAGAAACCCGTTTCAAATGTCACCGAATCGCGCTTTGCGCCGCTCCAACATAGTGACGCTGCGACCCAGCGGCCCAGCGGTCCGCCACAGCGGGCGACACCGTGCAGGCTGTGTGACGCAGGCAAGCGCCGCTCAGGTGAGCCTTGGAGGAAGGGACAGTGCCGCACAGGATGATCCTGTTCGAGATGCAATGCAGAAAACAGCTTCTAAAGGTCATGGCGTCCCCATGAACAGGGGGAGCGGCAGGCCAGTGGCAATCAGGAAATCGAGACAGAGGTCGTTGTCATCGGCAGCGGCATTGGCGGCCTGTCGTGCGCCGCGCTGCTCGCCAAGTATGGCGTCAAGGTGAGGCCCACTCATCTGTATGGTGGTGCAATCTCGTTCTGCCTGGCGCCCTTGGCGCGCATGCACTTGGAACGCTAGGCGTTTACATTTCATTCAGAGAATGAAATCCGGTCGCTGCCAGGTGCTGGTCCTGGAGAGCCACGACATACCAGGCGGCGCTGCGCACAGTTGGGTGCAGAAGGGGTACCACTTCGAGTCGGGGCCCAGCCTGTACTCAGACATGGCGTCCACCGGTGAGCAGATTTTCAGCGAGTTTGTTCACAAGGTAAAATACTCGCTCGTGGAGGCCTGATTGACAGCTTGCTGGGGCGATTCCTCCGACAATATGCCTCCCTCCGTGTGACGGCGTCGGTGCCGCCCGCAGGCAGGGCGGCCAATCCGCTCGCGCAGGTGCTGCAGGCCATCGGCGAGCCGCTGGACCTCATCGAGTACAACACCTGGAACATTCTGGTGCCTGAGGGCGAATACCTGACAGAGGTGTGGACTGCCCGGCAAGCTGTTGGCTGTTGCAGGCGGCGCCACGCACATGGTCCGACTTGTGCAGCAGCACATGCATGCTCAAGGTGGATGCTGCGGGCACGAGTGAACGCTGATGGTTGCGGCTGTTCTTATGGTCGCAGGTCGGCAACGATCAGTTTGAAAGCGTGTTGCTGAAGATCCGCGGTGCAGATGGCCCCGAGGCCGTGCGCCAATGGAGGCACCTGCAGGCAAGCCTATGTCACTCTCTACCTTCGTGCACTGGATCGCGTCTTGACCCTCTTGCACCATCTCAACCCCTCAATACGGACGTCTGTGCTGCCACTGCCCATAGCACAAGAGCAACATTTGTGCAGCACAGGAGTTCATGCGACCGCTGGCAAAGGCCGCGACCATGCTGCCGCCAACTGCGTTCCGGTTCGACGCGGGCGCCGCCGTCACGGTGTTCGCGCGGTACTTGCCGCAGATCCTGACCGGCGGCACAGACGGCCTCAAGCTGCTGGGATCCTTCAAGAAGGTGAGCCAACGGAGTCTCAGGGCAGTGGGAAGTCGTCTGCGACCCCGCTTGTGCAGTAGGTTCGTGAACAACTTAGCACGAAGTTGTGCATTCAAGCCAGAAAACAAACGTGAAAAGGCATGCCTGCGTGCGCAGGTCCTGGATGAGGACGGAAGCATCACAGACCCCTTCATCCGCAACTACCTGGACCTGCTTTGCTTTTTGCTGTCGGGGCTGCCGTCCGATGGCACCATCGCCGCAGAAGTCGCCTTCATGTTCAATGTGAGGCTGCCCCTTGTGTACGTCGATGCCCTATCGACTTTGCGAAAAGGTCTGCTCAGGCACATGCGCATGCAGTCAGCACACATCAGAACTGAGACGTGCCATGAATGGGCATGCGCAGACCTGGTTCAAGCCCGGGGCGCAGCTGGAGTTCCCGGTGGGAGGCTCGCAGGCCATGGTCAACGCGCTAGTCCGGTTCGCGCAAAGCCTGAAACCCCTTTGCGCTGCAGCATGTGCGCCGGCTAGCGGCTTCCGTCAGATCACGCAGCAGCAGCAGCAGCAGCATGCCTCCATCCTGTCACGACTCTGGTCTCAGACAGTGCCCGGCCGCAGGGGCTCGCCCTCGCAGGACTCAATTCCCAGACATGGTGTTGCTGCAGGGGCGTGAAGAAGAATGGCGGCAAGATACAGCTGCGGGCGCACGTGGAGGAGGTGCTGATAGAGGGCGGCCGTGCCGTCGGCGTGCGGCTTCGCGACGGCAGGACGGTGATCATCACTGTTTGTATGAATGCCAATTCCACATCAATGACATAAATGCCAACAATGTTCACCAATCTGGAAAGCCAGTTGCAAAGGGAAAGCTCCTGGATGTGACCAAGTCCAACTGCCATACGTTTGTCATGTCTTTCATCACAGGTGCGGGCGAGCAAGGCGGTGGTGTCCAACGCGTCCATGTGGAACACGCTGGACCTGCTGCCGGCGGCGGCCGTGCCCGCCGGCTACCGCAGCCAGGTGCAGCAGACGCCCGCCAACCGCAGCTTCATGCACCTCCACCTGGGCTTTGACGGCGCGGGTGAGGATGCCCACATTCTATCCAGCCTGCAAACAAATATAGACCAGACTTTGGCGAGGCCTGCTGCCCTCTCGTGGCTGCACGCATGGACTTGCTTGTGTGAGCGTCTCTGCTGAGCGCCAATTGGCGTGCTGAGCCCAGCACAACTGCACCTACATCCAGCGCCGCCGTCCACAACCGCCATGAACCCGCCATGCAGGGCTTCCTTCAAGGGACTTGCTCTCATGGTCGCTGGGCCATGAAGTACCTGGCTTTCACTTCTGTCCCTAGCTGGCACAGGGCTGCCGGAGGACCTGGAGCTGCACCACATCGTGGTCAACGACTGGCAGCCGGCCGTCGACAGCGAGCAGAACGTGGTACGCTACATATCCCATGCTGTTCATGATTCCATGTCATGTATTGCAATTCGATGAATGTCTTGTCCTTCCTGTTTAAGTGATAGTGCGCCTTTTACAGGTGCTCATCAGCATCCCCAGCGTGAAGGACCCCAAGCTCGCGCCGCCCGGCAAGCACACACTGCACGCGTACCTGCCCGCCACCGAGCCCTTCGCCATCTGGCAGGGTGCGGCAGCAATGACCCAGAATGATTGCTCAGCGACCCGTACATCGTGCTGTTCTCATACGTGCCTGCCAGGATGCAACGCTGCTGTTCAAGTCAGTTTTATTTTGTTTGATGTGCTGGGGCTGCGCCGGGCGAATGTTCACACGAGTGTCACGCTTGCGAAATTCTATTCCGTCAAGATTTTGTTCCGTCAACCAATCCGTCCTGCTGCGCACACAGACCTGGAGCGCGGCAGTCCAGAGTACGAGAAGTTCAAGGAGGAGCGGTCACAGGTAGTGTCGCAATGCAAGCACATCTGCTCCCTCGAAGTGCCAATCATGTTGGATCGTCAACCTGTGCCTGAAACTCGGCTGCTGAGAATGCGAAAGGCTGAAGGAGGAGGCGCTGTCGCAGGTAATGTGGCGCGCAGTCGAGCGCGTCATACCCGACATCCGGCAGCGTTGCGAGATCACCATGGTGCGAGACTTGGATATATCTTTCTTGGATATATCTTTGGCCTTGTATTGTTCAACACACACGCATATACTGCGCGGAGCGCGTCGATCAGGCAGCAGCGGTGTAACCAGCTGCGCAATCGCCACGTAGACGCACGCTTACTCGGCGAGAGATTCTTACAAGGGCAGCGCTGCCGTGGGCGGCGGCGAGCTGCAATTGCGTGGTGAGAGGCTGGTGCAGACTCGATACCTTCCTCGTCTTGCGCAGGTCGGCACGCCGCTGACGCACAGGCACTTCCTGAGGCGGGCGTACGGCAGCTACGGCCCGGGCATCAAGGCAGGAGAGGGCACCTTCCCCGGCCCCAAGACGCCCATCCCAGGTGATGGCCGACGACGGTGCCTGGACGCCGCGATAGCTTCACCGTGGCCTGTGGCACATGCTTGGTGACGCTTGGCAACCCTGTTCCTCCGTTCGCTCAGTTTTCATGCTGCGGTCATGCAGGCCTGCTGTGCTGCGGCGACAGCACCTTCCCGGGCATCGGGCTGCCGGCGGTGGCGGCCAGCGGCGCCGTGGCCGCCAACAGCCTGGTCAGCCCCTGGAAGCACTGGGCTCTGCTGGACGAGCTCAAGACCTAGGAGCTCAGCCTCAACTCGATGGGCATCTCGGACTGGCGCGGTTGCGGCGGTTGCATGTCCTTGCCGGAAGTTTGCTGTGCGGATCGCGCACATGTATGCAGAGTGCTGTAATTTTGATGAAACATGTATTGATTGTTTGATTGATCGACATTGCGAGTTGCGACATTGTAGAGAAGCTAATCCTGAGTAATGTGGGTGCAAGTTGAGGTGGCTGACTGGCACCAGTCCGCACCAGTGCACGTTTGCTCAAAGCAACAGTTTCCACAGCTTTCTACGTCATACTTGCGCACAGTCGCATCAGCGAAGTCGTCCAGTCAGTCTTGACACTTGACAAACAGTGCAAACAATCAGTCGAATCCCTAGTGTTGCTTTAAAGCGCTGCGAATCGCCTGGATAGCCCCTTTGCCGTCTTGCAAGTTGTCTCATAAAGCTTTGCGATCTCTCATCTACGCGACGTGCACAATGCAGGCGCTATCAGGCTGCCAAAGGCAGTGCACAGCAGCCCATCAGCAGCAAAGGTGCACACGGCCTGTGACCGTGCAATGCAGAGGGCTTTTCGTGAAGCAAATATTCAAAAGCCACCAGCAAGCCAATTCTGCCGGCTGCCCGGTCGCCAGCACGGACTGCAGCGTGACTGTGGCGCAGGCCGGCACTGTCGTTGGCATGCCAGCCTCACGGCGGCATCGCAGCATGCTGTGCACTATGTCAGCACAAGCCAGCGCAGCCGCGGAGGAGCTGCAATCGGGATTGTGGGAGACGGACGGCGACAAGCTGCAGCAAGCCATGCTGGAGCGCTTCAAGGCGGCAGACCTAAACGGCAACGGTGCGCCGCAATGCACCATGGTGCATAAGCGATGGCGCGGCGTGAGATCAACGTCCGAATCCTGACAGCGACGGCATTGTGGAGGCCAAGTCGACATGGACCACCGATATGTCTGCTGAGATGCGGTTCGTCACACCCATGGTGCACAGGGGTGATCGACCGCGATGAGCTGCGGCAGCTGCTGGAGGGCTTTGAGGACGGGAAGGTGGCGCCAGACACGGTGAGGGACTTGCGCCAGGAATGCGACCAGACATGTATCAGCCGATGTCATCCGACTTGTTGTCGCAGTGCAGTGTGACACGCGCTACAGCCACGCGCAACAGCAATGTTGGCCGACACTGAATCGCGGCTCTTGTCCGCAGCACTGGCTGACGGAAGAGGAAGTGGAGAAGGTACTGCGCCACTACGACACCAATGGTGCGGTCTCCTGATGAACTCCTTGCTGCAAATCATGCGGCTGCACCGCCAGCTCCACAGACACGTGCTCCCATGTTGCATGAGCCGATGCTGCTGGAGGCGCAGCGATCCACAGCGCGACGCGTCCGCTCAAATTTTCCGCTCAAATTTTAAACTCACTGCCCCAATCGCAGGCAACGGCAGCATCTGCCTGGAGGAGTTCCAGACGCTGACGAAGGACGGGGTGCTGCTGCACGGCACGCTGCAGCAGTACTCGGGCGCCTTCGAGGCCGTGGACAGCGACCACGACGGTGCCCACAGCTGTTTATGTTTCACACCTTGCAACTGCAAACCCTACAAAGTACAGTCTGCATCCCTCGGCAATGTCGCTGCTGCTGCAGTGCACGGACACTGAACAGGCAAAATCCACGTGTCTCACACCCTGACCTGCATGGCACGCATCCTCCTAGCCGAGCATGATGACACCTGTCCTCACCTGCATGCCACGCTCTCGCTTCGGCCCCGCAGGCCTCGTCACCGCGGAGCAGCTGGGCAAGCTGCTATCGGACTGCGGCAGCAGCATGGACAGCTGCCGCATCGATCAGGAGTTTGCCAAGTATGACATGGCGCAGACCGGCAAGATCGGGTGCGTCGCGCCTGCTCTGGAGACGTGCATGCCGCCTGCCATGTGACATTGTGCGATGTGGACGTGCAGGGTGAACGTTGTGGCGGAATGTAGCTGATGAAGGCCTGGCTGTCTGTCACAGGTTCTACCAGTTCCTGCGGATGTTCAGGCAGCACCTGCTCGACCTGGAGGTGCGCCCCCGCAGAGCTGCATCGCCACATGCTGGTGCTGCCTGACAGCACCACTGCTCCTCCGTTCAGCCGCCTGCTGTTTGCTGCGGCATGAACAGACCCTTCTGCTCTGAGGCCCTGCGCCCACCGCTGGTGCCGCACGCGCAGGGAGCAGAGGAATAAGGCGCCACCCAGTATATCACGCAGAAAAAATTAGGCGCTACCCTTTATATCAAGCGCCTCCAATGCATCACAAGACAAGTATTGGTGTAGTTTCCATCAGGCAATGCTCAGCAGAAGGGGTTTGGGTTTGAGTAGGGCTGTCCTGTACCTGCAGTCGGTGGTGGAGTACCTGCACCAGCCGGTGCCGGCGGAGAGGAGATGGCGCGACCTCGTAGCTTACGGCAGATTATGCTCAATAACCTTGTGATTCGCTTGCAGTCGGTGGTGGAGTACTTGCACCAGCCGGTGCCGGCGGAGAGCCTGGCCAGCGCCGCCAGCATCGCCGACGCGCCGGCGGGCGTAGCCCCGGGGCAGGTCACGGAGATCGAGTCGGAGGAGGAATTGGACGGAATTCTGCGCGCCGACAAGCGGCCCACCGTGCTGCTGGCCGGCTTCACCTGGTGCCGCCCCTGCAAGGTGAGCAGAATGCGCTGGCGGGCGCATATTTCTACTGCTCGTATGCGCCACCAAAGTGTGGTGTTGCCCTTTTCGTCCTGGTGCCGCATGCATGATCGGTGGAACTCTGCGGCTGGCATTTTTGGGAGAGTGCTGATGACACAATGTGTGCTGCAGAGCCTGCAGAACCCGTTTTCGAAGCTCGCCGAGAAATACACAAACGTCAAGTTTGTGAAGTTCTACGGTGAGGCACTGCTACTGCTGCAATGTTTTGCAACTCAAATCAACCTTGATAATGTCGTGACTTTACATGATGCCCCAGCAGCTTCAATCGCACAGTGCGCATTCGCCGTTGTGCACAAGCTGCCATGGTCAAGGCCCGCTTCACACATGATGTCGCACGCGCAGGCAACGCAAACGAGAACACGAAGAGCCTGTTCAGGGACCGGCTGCAGGCGCGCGCCACGCCGACGCTCGCGATGTTCGACAGCACCGGCAAGATGGGGCACTCGCACACCGGCGCCAACAAGGCCAAGCTCGAATTCTACCTGCGGGAGTACATTGGGGAGACGGACAGCGAGACGCTGTACCCGCCCTACCAGCTCACTGGTGGGTCTTCACAGGGTTTGTACGCTTGTGCATGTTGTGTGGATGTGATGCGCATGTTTGTCAGCCGATGTGGCAGCACCCGAGCTTGCTTTGCCGCTTGGCCGCCTGCCTGTTGTCGCTGATCCTTGCTGACATTCGGCGATGCAGAGAAGGAGCTTGAGGAGCGTGCCAACGCTGCCAACGCAGCTGCTGCGCCAGCTTGATGGGAGCGGTTGATGTTGACCGCATGCTGTCTACTACTGTGCATGTCGGATTCTAGTCAGGTCTGGGCCAGGTTGTTACCAGTCAGTGCTCCTGTATGTCTGAACAGCAAGTCATTCATTCTTCTCCGCTGGTGTTTGTTTTTTAGTGAGCTGCGTCTCATGTTTGCAAACCATGAAGTCATTGTACGTCCCGTTGCCCACATTCACACTTCCGCCAATGTTACCATCCACACTACCGCATCTCTGATGCAATGCCCTCTTCCAGCGGCTGCATGTCGTTCGGGAGGAAGGATCGTGCCGTCGTGAAGAACAGCGATGCCGCCAGAAGGACCTGCTCCAAAAACACAAGACCGTCAGCGCGGAAAGGTTGAGTTTGTGTGCATGGCAGCAGGCGGAACCAGCGAACGGCGGCGTCAATCACGTGAGCGCACCGAGAGGAGCGTCCACATGATCAGGTTGCCAACAAATCCCAGCGTCTTCTCTCCCTCTGCAGGCAGCCATTGACTGTTGTTTCATGCTGCTGGTTATAGCTGTATGCTCGGCTGGCACATGCTGCACAAGATGCAACACGATCCACACGCCGTTCACAGAGGCTGTCTGACGGCCGGGACTCAGGCAAGACAGACGAACACCCCACCTCCTGCAGTCTCCTCTGCCTTTTTACTAACATCTTCAGCCAGCTTTTCTGTCTGCTGCTTCAAGTCGTTGCCGCCATCGCCGCCTTCTGCTTTGCATGCCGCCCGGCGCCGCGGGGCAGCTGTGCACGGCCGAAGCTGCACTGGTGCGACGGCGTGCCGGACAGACTGCGACTGGAAGCCCATCCGAGCTGCTGGCACAAACGAAGGCTGGCGCCTGGGGCAAGCGCCGAACGGCCGAGGCTGCATGCACGTCATCATCATCGCTCTTTCGAATTCAGAGACTTCAGCACCGGCGCTTACTGTATTCTATAGCTATAGCCGTAATGAGAATACTGCAGTTTGTCATGTAAGGCGAGTTGTGTGCAGCAACTGCACTTGCTGTGTTCGTGCAGACGTGGCAGTGAAGGAGATCTCCTGCTGCAGCGACAGAATTGCATTTGCGCCTGGAAGCACTGCGACTCCAGCGTCATCGTGACTGCGCACGCAGTATATACACCAAATTGCGTTTGCGCGCGACAACTTGACTCCTTTGCCAATGTGAAGTGCCCAGATGACCCGCTAGCGGCGCTGTCCACAAGGTGCGCAGGAAGAAACATGTCGACACAGCGAACGGCTGACACAGCGGAGGCTCAGACAGCGCCGGAAGATCAGCTGCCGCCGCTCCCAGTCCCAGACCCAGTTCACGACTATGAGAAGATCAGACGCATCGGCGAGGGCACCTACGGCGTCGTATGTACGTCCCCTATTGGACTCTGCGTTGTGGCGCAGGTGTAACCACCAGGTCTGATCTATTGCGTCATGTGGACCTTGAAAGCCGCCACATCCAGACAACATCGAAATGGCTCCGCCGTGATTCCGCCGCGCAGACAAGGCGCGACACCAGGAGACGGGGGAGATCGTGGCGCTGAAGAAGCTGCGCATGGAGCGGGAGCGGGACGGCATGCCGGTGACCTCGGTGCGGGAGGTGCGGGTGCTGCAGGCCTGCCGCCACGCCAACCTGGTGCAGCTCAAGCGCATCGTCACCGGCGCCAAGCTGGACAGGTGCCTGCCGCCGCATTAAGGGTCCACCACATTCCACAACAAGCTGCAGCCGCGTCCTGGCGCATTGTCTACACCGTGTTCCTGGAGTCCGGGGTCTGCGCGCACGACCTGGCTCGGGTGCTCAGTCCTTGACCAGAGGGATTCCGGTCGGGTGTCCACAGCTTTCAGCGTTCCCCAGTTCTCTGCAGCGTGTTCCTGGTGTTCGAGTACTGCGCGCACGACCTGGCGCGGCTGCTGGACGTGGGCGGCGTGCGCTTCGAGGTCGGCGAGGTCAAAGCACTGCTGCAGCAGCTGCTGCGCGCCGTCGCCTTCCTGCACTCCCGCTGGATCATCCACCGCGACCTCAAGCTCTCCAACCTGCTGCTGACGGACAGGCGAGAAGTGCTTTTCAGCCAAAAACCACGCTTTTGCATTCCTGGCTGAGCGCGCAGGGTGTGCCAGTGCATGTCTCGCCGCCACAGCTGCACCCCCTGCAAGCTTGAGAGCTGATTGCGCCTGGGCAGAGCTCTCGCAGGCTGTGACAGCTCACAAGCTGCGTGCGTGAGCTGCCCCGTATGCCTCAATCCGCCGTGTGCTTGCCTTCACAGCATGCTGCGTTCAACGCAGGGGGGTGCTCAAGCTGTGTGACATGGGCCTGGCGCGCTACTTCAAGCCGGAGGACGCCGCCTACACGCCCCGCGTCGTCACCCTCTGGTGCGCTTCTTCAGCTCTGCCGCCAGCTCTGCGGCCTGTTGAACCATCACACCCGCTGCCGCCGTGCTGACACGCCGCGACACCGCACACAGTGTCTTGCAGACTCCATCTGGAAGGCGAGCTCTCGTGAGACCAAACAACCACCATGCGGCAATTAATAACACACACATGTCCAGACACTGCATGCAGACACGGCCAATGATTGTTGCAACGCCGACGATTGCTGCGCCAGGTACCGGGCACCGGAGCTGTTGTTGGGGGCGTCCCGCTACACAGAAGCCGTGGACCTGTGGGCCGTCGGCTGCATCATGGCGGAGCTGCTGCGCGGCTCGCCGCTGTTCCCCGGCAAGACAGAGGCGGAGACGCTCCACATGCTGTTCCAGCTGCTGGGCACGCCCTCCGAGCGCATCTGGCCGGTGCGCCAGCAAACCCAATCAGAAAATCAAACATAGTTCAGACTGGAGCCCAACCAAGAAGATGCTAGGCACGCCCTCCGAGCGCATCTGGCCGGTGAGCCTATTGCTGGCTGGCTGGCGCTTTGTGTGCTGCTACTTGTTGCGAGACTTTGCTCCGCTGATAACTCCTGGCGCAGCCACGCAGCTGCATTACGATCATGGGCTCGGTGGTCTCTCCACTTCCTAGCTCAGCGTGACGCCATGTGTGTAGGGCTTCGAGCGGTTACCGTTGACGCGGACGGTTGCGCTGCCAGACCAGCCGTACAGCTACCTCCGCAAGGTGACTTGAACATTCCTGCCGTTGAATTGATACTTTTGCGCGCACCAGCTCGCAGTTCCACCCAGAACCTGCTGGCTGTCTCCCAGCAGGCAGCCCGCTGCGGGCAATTTTGGCAGCAGACACAACCAACCTGGCTGACGCACAGGAGATTTGCCGGGCTTTCGGCGGCGGGAGGTGGACCAGCAGCTGGCACAAGGAGTCCACTGTTTCCAACATCAATATGCCTCCATGTTGTATAGAACTGCATGCATGTTCATTTCAGGAGTTTGCCGGGCTGTCGGCGGCGGGGGTGGACCTGCTGAACCAGCTGCTGACGTACGATCCGGAGAAGCGGCTGAGCGCGCGCGCTGCACTGCGCCACCCCTGGTTCTCCGAGTCGCCTTTCCCGCGGGACGCGGCGCACATGCCGCACTATCCCGACGCGCTCGATGGCGTGGCCGACAGGTGCAGCAGCGCTTGCCCAGCTCGATCTATTCAAGTCAACGCAAGAATTATCTCAGATTGTGCAGTTCTGGAGTGCCATGCATGTGCGTGCAGCAGAGCTGTGTGAATAATGCTTTGCAGATCGCAGCCTCAGGGCCGCGTGCCGGCCTTGACGAAGCAGTCATGTGTGCAAGCCGCATGATACATGGTCGGCTGCATCGGCTGCCAGGAACAAGGGGAGGGAGGACGTGCACGCGATGAAGCGGCGGTATCAGGGCGACCACGCGGCGGCGGATGAGCGCTTTGGGGAGGCCTTCGCCCCCTCTTCCCATGGCAGCCGGCCGGCAAAGGCGCACAGGAGCCACGGGAGCCGCGGGCGGTAGCCGATCCGCTTGCTGCGCGGACGGCGCCGCCTTCGAAGCTGCAGCTCGCTGCAATGGAGCAGCACTCGGCAGTGCGTGTCCGGCCACAGGTCAGCCTCTGCGTGTGTGCATGCCAGCGATGTCACAATGGCCACCAGGGCTTTCTCGAGGGCTCGAACATCGACTTCACATGTGCTAGCGCTGACGGGTGATTGTGGGCGTGCAGGCAAACATCCAGACAACGCTCTGGCATCAGGAAAAGCGGGACTTTAAATGGACATGACCAGACCGGCAATGCGACATTAGGGCGGTGGAATGAGCACAACTGCGAGAAAATCTGCTGGCAACACGCCTTTGTATTATGGTTCAGACATCTTGTAACAGGACTGTAATACACGCTCGTCACCAACAACAACCCACGAAATCACATGCCAGTACCGAACTTGCACAAATACAACAATGCTGCCGCAAAAACCCCAACTATAACTGAAAACACTGCGCCGCCCTTCAAAGTGTCTCCCGACCTGCGGCTGCTTATCAATGCCGGCAGCCAACGTACAAGGCATGTGTAACAGCAGGACCTACAAACTGCCAATAAATGCGAGATCCTGACTGCATTATCCGCTGTCCAAGCGCCCCGGATGCGACAGAGCCAATGAAGGTACTAGGCGCCATTTCCATTCTGCCGCAGCCTGCTGTTCCATGAAAGCCCCTGTGCATAGCGAAACATCATTTGTAGCTTTGTGCAAGGTTGCAAAAGGAAGGGGGGGTGACTGCTCCTGAAGGCCCCGACGGCAAGGAACAAAGGCTGACGTCTCCAGGTTTTTGGCGAAGAATTGGCCGCAGTAAGACTTAGTGCAGCAGCACGCACCTGCTGCATGCTGTGGAACCAGTCGTGGGAGGCGTCCGTCTTGCACACCATGGGCATGGGCCACCTGCTCTGCTGCACGATCACCGCGTCCCTGCACGCGCGCGCATGCGGTGTGTTCAGAAGCGCTCAGAGCACAGCATGCAGGTCAAATTATTGTTCTGGCTTCGAGGGCGTGTTCGGGTCCACAAACGTCAAGCGCCAGCTGCCTCGGGAGCATATCCTAGGCGCGGAGCACTCGGGATGGCGGCACCGTCAGAAGCTGCAACGCACTGAGGCTGGCGCTGTCAAAGCTGCAGAGCCCTCAGGCTGATGCCCGTAAGCTGCAAGTGTCCCAACATTCTGAGACACAAGGCGCACCCGGGGCACAGCCGCTGGCGGGCCTTGCCGTCAAAGGAGCACCACATGTCCGACCGGCCGTCCTCCGGCACCTGCGGCCAGCAGAGGAGGCATATATCACATATGTGATTGCCTCAATCATCATAATGTGACTCTCATGCATCTGGAATGCGCCTCACAGATATGGACGCCCATCAGCCAGCAGCGAGCCCGACATGTAAGGTTGGAGACATGGCAGCTAGACCTGCGCATTGCTCTGATCACAGAGCAAAGGATGCAGGGCAAATTAACGATGATGCGGCAGCGGCTCGCTTTGGAAATGACGCATGGGGGAGGATGTGGTCAGCAGCATTGCATGGCGCGCCTGGATGCGCAGCTGGATGTGCTCCGGGAACACGAGGGGGCGCGAGGTGAGGGAGTGCGGGCAGATGGGGCAGAACAGGATGCACGGCACCTGCACACCGAGGCACACGCGTCAACCCCACACACCTTTTATCGATGTTCAATTCGAAGGACACTTTCAATTTGCGCAACATTGTCGATTTACTCATTCAAAAGAATAGTGTCGCCGAGCGATCACCTCCGGGTGCACCATGCTGCCGCCTGCCGCCAGGTTGTACGCCGTGCTGCCCGTCGGCGTCGCCACAATCAGCCCGTCACCCTGATTGAAATTGATGAAAATTCAATTCAGTTTGATTTGAAACCAGATTTTTGCACACCAACACTTGTGTGGAGTTGAGGAAGTGTGTCTGGCTGGCCAGCCACAAGGTTTTCCAGCGCGGTGCACTATTTCTGGGAGTGTTTGCTCCTGCCACACAGGGCTTCACAGGGTTTCGGCGCTGCACGGCAGCCCTGATACTCGCTTGGGGCAGGAAAGCAGAGCAGGACGTTCGACTTCACTCGTTGAGGCCGAGGGTGGCATGCAGGCACAGGGAGGGGGAGCGGCGCGCCTGCACGTCGGTGATGTAGTTGTCGTCGCAGTAGCAGTCGAGGGACGTCAGGAAGGGGCTCATGCCCCGGTCCATCACCAGCTCATTCAGCACCTGCCGCAGCCGCATTTTGTGTGCTCATAAGGGCTTTGCAAGATACCATTTGATTCCAACAAGGACAACACACCCCCAACGGCATCTAACAGAGCCGGCAGCCCATCGGCAGCCTGCGGTGGGACGCCTGCGGCGGCTGCAATGATGGCCAGGGCGCTTTGAGGGTGCTTACATGCGAGATGCAGATTGTAGGAGTCCGACGACATGGGTTCAGGTGTGTTTTTGGAAACATAATGCAAGATCGCATAGTGCGAGCCGCGCACCTCGTGCGCCTCTGGACCGATGTCGGGGACGAGGTTTTCGCTGCCGTTGTCGTCGTCGCCGCCGCCGCAGCCGCCGTTGCGGTGCCGCGGGCCGCGCACGATGGTACAGTGCAGCCGGTGGCGCAGCATGAGCGAGAACCCGCCCTGCAGCACCTGCGCGCAAAGCGGTGGTAGCGTCAGCCGCATGCCGCAAGCTCGTTGCTGGCACAGGTACCTTCCTCCCACCTCGCACTGCATTCACCTGGGCTGCGCAGAGGCAACTGAACGACGACACTGCTGGTGCAGCAGGCACGCACGGGCGGCGAGAGCGTGTCGGGAGCCCTGGCAGCGAGTTCCTCGAGGCCCAGGGCGATCCCCGCCAGGCGGCATCGCCAGCGGCGCCGGAGGCGGCAGGGGCAGGCGCGCAGCGCCAAAGGTGCCTCTGCATCGATGGATGGCCAGGCATGCGATGGCCGTGCACGATGCACGCACCGAGGACAGCACGGGGGACATGTCCTCCAGGGGGAAGGGCGTCATGAAGCCCAGGGAGCCGAGGGCGAAGGACACCAGCGGCGGCACCGGCCCCGTGCCCACCAGCGCGCCCGTCCACAGCACAGTGCCGTCGCCGCCCAGCGTCACCACCAGGTCCAGCTTGTCCGCCACCTGAGATTTTGATCAAAATTGCTTTATTCTAATCACTGTGTGAGAAGTGAGGTACGCAGCACCGTGCCGTCGTCGCCCAGCGTCACCACCAGGATCAGCCTGTCCGCCACCTGAGGGCCAGAACAAACCTCTTATAGCCGACCACCGCATTTTCAGGGCGGAAGAGCGCACCCGAGTGCCTGGCCCATGGTGCACTGAGTGTTGAGCCATTGATCATCACCCCTTCAGGCAATGCAGATGCAGGACGCTGCACAATTGACCATGTCCTCAAGGCAGCTGCGGCTGAGTGCATGATCATTCACAGCAAATAGCGGTCAGGGACACGAATGGCGCACCGCGCGGGGGGCACGTTGGTGAGGCGGACGCCCAATGCGCGCACGTGCTCAGCAACACCCTATAAGAACCACAACATCTCCACACACCTCACA
>JAABUW010003861.1_pt1 | contig 20891 bp, 25 predicted proteins | sample 5560081 | NCBI WGS metagenome assembly JAABUW01 (sample SAMN10711882, study PRJNA513363) | rock metagenome | isolation source: Antarctica rocks | place: Antarctica: Victoria Land, Knobhead sud
CCCTCATCCGGATTAACCTCCAAGATCTGCGTCTCCACAAACATCAACACCTTCCGAGTCAACCCCTTCACCCCATCGTATACCCGCACCAACGTGTTCGCCGCTCCGATCAGGACGAAGATGATGATCATGATTTGTCCGAGTCCAGTCCCGCCTGTACCGTCCCCATCGCGTCGGGTGTATCGGCGGAAGAGACCGGCACCGCGGAACCCGTTGAAGATCTGGAGTGGGGCGAAGAGGGATAGTGAGAGCAGGAGTGAGAGGAAGGATAACGACCCGAGCACCGCCAGACCAAGGAGGAACCGTATCACCAAGCCGAACACCGCGATGGCTATCGGGTTGGGTAAGGAATCCACGAAATTGGTATCTGACGAGGCGAACTTCTGTGCCACACCCGCGAACGTCTGGATCGCGCCAAGGACGACATCGTAAATGAGTGCGCCACCGCCACCGACAACGATGATCGGGCCATCGTCCCAATCGTCATACTCGTCGTATAGGCCGGTGCCAGGAGGGGATTTTGGGGAGGGAGAGAGGACGGCTCGGGATACCGAGGGCGAGGAGAGGAGGAGGTGGTGGATGAGTTGACCAAAGGAGAGGCTTAGGAGTAGGAAGAGGAGGGTTGTGAGGAGGAGGAGAATCGGGCGGGAGGTGGCCAGGCCGGAGACGAGGGTTCCTGCGCCGTGCGTCAGCGAGGCGTCGAGTGCGGAGCAGCCGCTCGTCGCTCGTTGCATGACAGCAGAACCTGTCCGAACAGGGATGATAAGAGACGACACTCACTGCGTAGACGGTATTGGTGATGACATTGGGGACATTCTGGATTCATCAGTTACGAGCTGCAGATCCGATGTCTGGCGCAACCCACCCATGAACGCTTTCTGGATCAAGATTAGCGCAGCTTCCCACGATCCAAACCAGACTCACAGCGTTCGTCCCCGTCCCTCGCCAAGCGTTGATGCACTTGACTACTCCACTCAGCCGCGCTCACCAGTCAATCTCGAACAGCTCACCATGCACATACTGAACCTCACTATCAGCCTTGACTCAGTCTGAAGTATAACGGACTCACCCGCATACTGCCCGCACAGAGACACGGCGAGATCAGTCTACCCAGCGTATCCTCATCGTCCACCCCTCCAAAACAGATCCGACACTGTCTCTCATCCACCTCGTCCGGGTCGAGCTCGCGTAGCGGTGTTGGCTCCGGTTCATCTTTCACCCATTCTTCCTCCTTCACATGCTCTCCCTCCTTCGATTCTTCTTCAGCACGGTCTGCGTCGTCGTCGGACTCGCCGAGGTGGTACGTCCCTGGGAAATGTCGTTCGGCGACAGGAGTCGCTGGGAGGGACGCGTCGACGAGGTCTGCGTCGGCTTCGTCGTCGTAAAAGGTGTGGGCTTGGCGGTGGTGGACCGAGCCTGAGGAGATTAACAGAGGTGAAGGACGGGACATCTTCACCAGCACAAGGGCTTCATTAGAGTTGACAAGCTTGACAAGACGGGTCTAAGGTGTATGTAAGGGTGAGAGAGCTGAACGGAGGCTTTCAAAGACCGTCGGCGTGGAACAGCCCAGACCTTCCACACACGGAGATTCCCCAATCTCCGTAACCTCGCCAATGACGTCATCCCGAGCTTCATGACGACATCCCGAGCTTCCCTTCATTCCGATCCATTCCAAAGATTCTCTTCCGTCAATCTCTTTAAGCGTACCTCAATCCGGGCTCCCGATTCTCGTCAACAAGAGGCTCCGCCAACAATGCCGATGCCGCCCCTACCTTCCGTCCCCTCCTCCCGCCCCTCCCCGACCGACCCCTTGTACTCCTCCTCCACCCTCACTCCATCCTCCGCGACCCCACCACCAAGCTACCGATCCACCCGCCCCGCCTCCTCCGAACCAGCCACTTACGGTTCCCTAGCCGACCTCACCAAGAACAAGCCTGCCCGTCAAACCCAAACCCAAGCATTCTCCTACACACCCCAGCCAGAGCGGCAGGGGTATCGTTCCGCTTATGACGAGGTACCGACTGGAACTGGGGCTGGACGGAAGATGCCCCCTCCGCCTGGGAATTATGGGGTGGATGCTAATCCTGCTCCTCCTCGCCGAAACGCCCCAACACCAGGTATGCCGCATCGAAACTGCGGATTGGAGTGAGATCGCTGACGCGGATAGGTGAACGGCCAGCACGTGCGCCGCCCGCTGGAGGGAATTCGTACTTGGCTACAGCACAGAGCTATATCCCCGCTGGAGTGAGTAGCGGGGCGAGTAGTGCGGCGGAGAGGGTACGGGATGGGTTTGGGAGTATTGCCACACAGGAGAGGAAGTCCCAGGTAAGTACGGGTCGAAATGCCCATTGCTCTACCCCACACCACACGACCAGTAGGACTGCTATGTTCATGTCGGGATGAGCGACGTGGGAGAGATTGGGTGCTGACAGTGTGGCGGGTACAGGTCATTGGCGGAGTGGGCAAGGTAGCGGCGGGGGCTGTGAAACTTACGGGCAAGGCGGTGTGGCAGATTGGGAAGTTCGCGGCAAAGTAGGAGGCGGACGGTCGCCAGGTGACGTGAGGTTGGCTTAAGAAAGGACTACAGAGGGGAACGGATAGGGGAACATGTTGGTGGGGATCGTGGTCACTATATCGCTTGGTGGATCTGAGGCTGGGATCGAGGTATCCGCGAATCTATAGATGGTCTGCAATGTTTCCGTGTTCTCATACTGGTCAGGAATGTACGAAGCAGCTCGATCCTCACTGATGGCCCCGAGTATTCCGATGCATAATCAGAAATACAGTAATCCGCAATTCCCAATACCTCAAACACCCCAGGTACGATACTGATACGATGCGCTGCAGCTGATTGATTATTCCGCCACATCCACCTCCCTCTCCCGACTCTTCTCCTCGGCCGCGCTGACCAACGCCGCAATGCCCACCAGCGAGTGACCATTCCTCTCTCCTTTTTCTTTCTCCTTCTCCTTCTCCTTCTCCCCTTTCACAGGCTGCCCACCGTCTCTATTCAGGAACGGGGAGACAGGTCGATCCTTCCCATCCTGGAAATACCTATCCCTGTCCTCTCCCTTCTCCGGCGTACGATCAAAGAAAGTACTCATAGGCCTATACCTGAATATCTCCAACGGCGGCAACTCCACCTTCTCCCCAACCTCAGAGCCAAGCGCGGACATGGAGATACTCGGCAGATGTCTATGTCTCCTAGGCGAGGGGTAGACGACCGACGAACTCGACGCTCTAGGCCGCGGTAGAGGTGGGAGGATACGGTAGGTGGGAGTGGGGAGTGTGGTCGAGCTCGATGTGGAGACGGCAGATTCGAGGCCTGGTTGTGGAGGGGAGGTGGCGTAGAGACCTAGGCTGGAGGGAGGGGGGAAGCGGGCGGTGGGAGAGGTACGGGTGAGGGCGGTAGGGGAGGTGAGGTGGCGGGAGGTGTGGGTGGTGTTCGAGCGGGAGATGCCGACGGAATGGGTGATTTCGGTCCACCAGAGGGTGAGGCGGTCGTCCAGCGTTGTTGGGGTAGAGGTTCGGAGCTGGTCTTGCCAGTTCGCAAGTACCGTCAACGGCAGTACCACTGCCACCACGCCTCTATCAGCGGGAATCTCTTTGCTTGGACGAAGAGAGGACACACCGAGTGGTGACTCCCGACCCCTTGGACCAAGCGCCTCAAGGATAACCCCGATATTCTCCACCGCCTGACTCTGTCTCTGCGCCGTCGACCCGCAGCCCGAATTCGTCGAACCCGCTTGGAGGTAAAACATCGCGGATTCCGCGATGGCGTGCATGTACGCGTACATCCACCCGCTCATTGAAGTGGCCGGGAGAGGCGAGGAGAGCTTGGTCATGGCGAGGGAGAGGTTGATCTCGTCGAATCGGAGGTGGCGGGGGAGGCCTAGTGCCCAGCTCTGGAGTCGCATTACCAATGTAGGAAGATGTTTGATGAAAAATATACTTTGAGCGCTTGCTCATGCTGAGCCGGGTTCGAGCGATCAGAGGAGGTACCGTGCGCACTCATGATATCCGAGAACACCGAGAGCTGCCACAATCAGCTGAGTTCACTCCCAATCAGATTGTAGCTTACGATACGAAGTACTTGGCCAAACTCCCCAATCTGCCCCTCCTCACCCATCCAATTCCCCGTACCCACAGCCATCCCATCCCTCCTCCTCGTCTCCCTCCCACCCATCGCCGCACCACCCGATCTCACCCAATGCGCCTCGCCACCCGGCAGAGGGATATTGTACATCTCGTGTTCCGACACCCGCCTCTTCCGGCCATGACCATCTGCACTGGCGCAGAGGTCTTGCGCGACGAGCATCCAGAATGTCCGGTAGCGCGCTTCCATCAGAGTGAGGTATTCCACGATGCTCAGGCCTAGGTGACTTGCAGGTGGCGAAAGTGTCGCCGAGCTAGTCGGGCGAAGGACGTTTATCCCCTCATCGAGGTAGAAACTCCCTACGCTCGCACCGTTACCGCTCGATCCTCGTAGATGCATGAAATACACGCTCAAGAGACAGAGTGCTTGAGCAAACTCCGTCTCCTCCCACGTCCCCCGGTCCAACCTCTTCTCCTCCTCGGACCACCCAGCGCGCTGCTCCACCATATGCCGTGCGCAATGGTGTGCCCTTTCCGCGAATACCTCGCCTCGTGCATGGACCGACGTATCGGCTGGGAGGGTGGAGAGGAGACCCGGATCCTCGGAGAAGCGGGAGGAGAGGGCGTAGATGATATCGAGAAGGAGAGGGGAGACGCGGTCAAGGAAGAGGCGGTGGTAGAAGGTCGGTGGATGGAACATCGCTCCGTAAGGTAGAACACGCTTGAGAAAGACTGAGGAGGTATCCCATCATCAAACGTTCCTTCAGTGAGGGAGGGAGGACGCACTATCGATGAGCTCGGAGCTGAGCGAGACATCTCGCTCGACCGCATCGATCGGATCCCGATACATCACGCCCTGACCGCTGCTCTGCCGATCCATTTCCTCACCCATAAGCTTCTCCACGCCGTATGTCTGCGGAAGTCGATCGTCATCCCTACAACCCCTCCTCATGTGGTTCGGTGCGCCAGACGAATGACGCGTTCGAGGTGGTGGGATCGTTTCACCTTGGGCATTGAGGTAGAGGCACGGTCGGGAGGAAAACTCGCAGTTTGAGCATGGGGCGAAACCGTCGCATCGTCTCTTGTTTTTCTATTCCATCACAATCCCTATCAGCTCCGGTCCGAATCGGGAGGGAAGAATGTGAGCTACGTGGCAGGCGGAACAAGCTTTCGCCAACCTCTTCCGTTTCCTCCCCTTCGTCGTCAGTTCCTCCCTCTCATCCCCCTCCCCATCCATATCCATATCGCTCTCCGACATCGAAATCTCCCCAGGCGCTCTCATCACCTGTCGAGACGGAGGATGTACATTGACGTCATGCTCCGAGTGCGAGTGCTGCTGGTGGTGATGTTGGTGATGACGATACATCTCGAGGGGGAGAGGTGGGATGTGGATGTGGAGTGATTGCGGCGAGGGGTAGGTCGGGTACGCACGAGGCGGGACTCGCGGGATCGAGAGGTGTTCGTGTAGCGTCATTGCCGCTCGCTTTCAACTTCCTTGGATCAGATTGAAGAAAGAAGAGGGTGATGATGGACCGAGAAGTTCGGGTTCGGGAACTCGACTTGGGTTGGTTCAAAGCGGGGATGTGAAGCCAAAGGAGAAGTCACCGCCTTTGACTTGCGAAACTCTGTTGGATCTGTACCCCTCCTTTTGTACCCAGCCGCACCTCAACGACCCCGATGCCTTCGGACCGAAGACCCGTCGGGTTTCGTGATCGGTGGACGCCGATCGAATTGTAACTCAGCGGGTTGATCGCCGGTAGCCTTGACCAAGGTCCGATTGATCTACAGGAGCGTTGATGGACGCCTGAGAGGGATAGATCAGCGTGGTTCTCGGGCACGATAGCGCCGGGAAGGCGTTCTGGTGGGCGAAGGCTCACCTTCGAGGGGGAGTACACGGCTCGAGACTATCTATCGTCTTGCTCGAGGTGTGGTGTTTCGGTCACTTTGCTATCCGGTGACGGTGAAAGCGCCTTGATCGGGTGTCCTTTCCTTGATGGAGGTCTCTCTGTGCGTTCCACAATGACGAGCGTCGAGTCGTCCGTTGATCAATTTATCCCTCGAGGAATCCCTCTTCCTCGTGCCTCGGGCTCCACTCTCCTCGGAAGACTAGCCCGAAACGGTTCTCGTCCAGATCCCAGTGGGTGATCGATTCTCTCCTCCCAGCTCAAGCGTCGGGATACCCTTCTTGGCCCTCTCAGCTCATACCCTTGCCGAGGGCGAATACAACCTCGACAATCAACGGAAACCCAACCATTTCATCACCTCAGCACACCCACACACTCCAATGCCCCGGCGTCCCATCTCTCACTGATGCCCGTCCGCCCGGCCCCCCAAGAGTAACCGCCTTACCGCCGGCTCCATCCCCCTCTTCACCCCGCCGAAAAGCCCCGCGGCGCCACACATGTATATGTCGATTCCCTGACCTCTCGGTCATGTCCGCCTCCGGCGGCATTTAGCCCAATTTAGGGAGTTGGGTTTGGTGTCAGCTGATACAGGTGTATCGCCGAGCGGGAGGGGCAGCGTTCGGGAGTGTGGAACTTTGGGTCGTCTGTGGTACGAGAAAGGCCTTGTGGGCTCAGAGCAGGAGAGAGACGACCCTTTCTTCGTCCGGCGGTGCGACGGGCGGTAAGTATCATTCAAGGGTAAGTCATAGGCCGGATCCGGCCGGTTTTCGGCGAGACGATCCTGCCGAGCTCTTTTGACTCAACAGAACCGTGCATGTGGGATACAAAAATGCGGGGTGACAGGGAAAATGCACGGAATACCTTGTAATAGGACCTCATAGCACAACAGAAGATCGATGCAACATTGGGAACTACGCTTCGTCGCCGAAGATCTGCGTCCCATCAGCTCAGGCTCAAAAAACTTGTATAGGAGCTCCCTCACCTCGTACAACGCCCCTCTCGCCTGCGGTCTCCCCGCCAGAAACCCTCTCAGACCCTGCTTCAACGCCGGCTGTTTCTCCACAACGTCCCTCAACCAATCCTTGGGCAACTGCAACAGACTCCCATAACTCGCCGGGGCAATCATCTTCGCCAACCTCACGAAGCCGTCCCATAGCTGCGGGGTCTCCCAGATCTTCTTCGCTACTAGTTTTGGCAGTACGTTGTTGGCGATGAATGGAATGAGGGATTTGTAGGTCGTGACGGCTTGGATAATGGTGCGGAGGAAGACGACGGGGAGGGTGGGGAGATCGGCGACTCGGGCGAGGGCGTTGACGAGGACGTCGGAGCGGAAAACGGTGGTCATTGAGAAGCAGATGCCGATGGCTAGTGCGGTTATCAGCTGGGCAGAAAGCTGGAAGGCACAGAGCTGGTGACGAAAAATGTTGCTCACCTTCAATGGTGGCTTTCAGACCAGTCTCCTCCACGTGCAACGAAACCAGTAGATCCGCGGGAGTCATCTTCTGCAGTACCGAGGCGAATGCCGTTCGAACCAGATCCCGCGAGTCTGATCCTCCAAGAAGCGACACGATGCGCGGGATCTGTCGCTCGATCTCGGCCTGATTGTCAGCCGTAGTCATCTGAGTATAACCCACCTTATCCAGTTCGCCAATAATCGGGATGAAGAATCGCGGATCCAGCTCTCTCCCCGCCAAAAGCCCTTTGACCAAGGACACCAGCACCGGACTGGCACCTTCTGCGCTAAGGATGGTGACGACGCGAAGCGCCAGGCGATCTGCTCCCGGCGGGAAAGAGCGGAGGACATCTAAAAGTTTCGGGCTCGCCCCAAGTGACTGGATGAGCGGTGTGAGAAGCGATTCCACCGCATCCTGGACCGGCGTTTCCATCTTCGGGTAAACGTGGAAGATATCGTCGAGAAGGTCCTGCTGGCGTCTGGATAGGGCAAATACCAACTCCACATGCTGTTGAACAGTCTCCGCTGTGACTTCGCCAAGATATTTCGACTCAACGACTTCGTCCGCCTGTTCGCCCTCCTCCATATCTGTGTCGCCATCCACAGCTTTCGTATCCGTTTTGACGAGCCGTCGGAGAACGCCGAGACCGTAGCTGACGACACTTGCCGCCATAGGCGAGTCCGGCACCCAACGTCGTACGGTACTGATCGCCATGACCCGCGTCTTGCGCTCGGTATGAGTGCAAAGTTGCAGCAGTTTCTGGAGAGCAGGTTGTCGGACCGGTGGACGGGCTTCGACAAGGTCTCGGAGCGCAAGGAAACCGACGATACTCCGTTCAGTGTCCTCGCAAAGCGATTCGAGCTGGCTGATGATAGGTGGGGAGATTTCGGGAAGTGAGGTCAGGAAGGAAGATAATGACTTGTCCCTGGCGTCGACAGTCGGGAGGTATGCGCTGAGGAGGGCATTGAGGTTGACGGCGTATTGTCCGCCAGAACCCTTCTTCTCATTGTACCATTCCTCATTCAGCCATATCGATGCGAATTTGGATCTCTCAATCAGCTCAGACCACGGAGACTAGACTTACCGTCCGGCAAAATCCGCCATCACGAACTTTGTGATCATTTTCCGCTTCGCCTCAGATGCTCTCGTTGCCAATCTCGCAAGCAATAGCATCCACATCTCCTTCGGCTGCACAGCCGACCGAACTCCATCCGAAGGTGGAGGGTCTGGTAAAGTCGCAAGTCTCGCTCCGGATTGCCATATCCGTTGTATTGCAATGTCGACAAGCTCGTCCCGTTCAGCCGATTCGAGCGATGTCGGGGCCGGTAGATGGAATTCAGCGAATGTGATGGGTTCTTCTGCGGGCTCTTCGAGCGGTTCGGCGAGCTGTCTTCAGCTCCGTCAGACTGTAGGGACCCACCAGAAGTTCCTCGTCGTCCATCTCCATGTCCAGTGGGTTCAGCACCTCGTCATCGTTTTCTTCTTTCACCTCCTCCCTCGCCACTCGAAGAGAGGTTGTAAGTAGCGGTACTGCGTCCGGCGTATTCTCAACCAGCGCACGTCGAGCATTCTACCATAAGCTGGAATTCGGATAGTCCCACTCACGTCGAAAGCATAGCGTAGATGATCCAGAGGCACCGCACTTAGCCCCGCCAAGACCAGCTCAATCACCGCCTCGACCGGTATGCTCGTCACGTCTATCTCAGCTCCCCGTCCTTGCCCAGAGCCGGACTGCAACTCCAGCTTCGCTCTCTTCGCACCATCCGCGCTGCTTTCGGCTTCAATAAGTTGCTTGCCGGCAGCCTGCTCGGACCTCGCTTCTCTACGAGCTCGGCGGGCTTCCTGCTCCTCCACGAAGGCCGGCTCCATCCGCTGCTTCTGCCGAACGAGCGCATCGTTGAGCTGCGCAGCGAAAGCACCGAGTGGTGGATGTCTGGAGTCAGCGTTATCAAGCGATCGTACTCACTTGACAAGATGAGCCATGATCAATCGCAATGCTCGCTCGACTGAGCGGATCTGCATTAGCGGCCGATCGGTAAACTGCAGCGCCGCGGGTGTCCATGAGGTAATCGACGAGACGAGCAAAGGTGCAAGGGCGGGACGTGATTTGCACAACAGCGGGAGGGTGTGGAAGATAGGGTGAAGAATTGCCGGGTCACTGTCGTCAGCCTGACTCATGGCGGACGAACTCACCTTGACGAATACATCTGCGTGACGAGCTGTGTTCGAAGGAGATTGCCTTCTTCCTGGAGCTCGGCCGCATTGAGGGGACTGTCTCGTGAAATCATGCTGATATTTGGATCACTCCCGCCTTTGTTTTGCAACTGCTATTAGCTGGTCTGAAAGTGATGCACTTACTCTCGGGTCAGCTGCAGCTGCTCGTGTACCAACGAGCAAGACCGTTTGCACGAACTTCCATGCAGCGGCTTTGATCCCCACGCTCTGCGGCTGCGCTGCGGGGTCCAGCGCGAGTGAAAGTATCCGCACCTTCGACGACTGGAAGACTTCCAGTATGGCAGGAGCTTGACGAGAAGTCGCTCTGATAATTAGCGGAGTGCGTCATCTTTACCTACAATAATCGGAAGACGATAGGGTAGATGGTGCAGAAGATCGGAATGACAGCTTTGATAGTGTTTACCGAGTTTCCCGCCAGGAGACAATTCAGCGCATCCAAAGACGACTGGGCGACTGTACTAAATCAGCTGTGCAGTAATAGCTCAATAAAGCTTTGCCTACCGTTGAGCTTGACGTCCACCTTCAACCCACTCCTTCCAACCGCCAAAGCCACCATATTCAACGTCCAGCTCCTCAACAAGCTCTCTCCTCCATCCACCACCATCGGCAGTAGCTGCACACATAGCTCGGTCAGCTTGTCTGGGTGCTCCTCGAATCGTTGACCGGCAGCTATCAGCGCGTCTGCTTGTGCTGAGCTCTCGGCGGGACAGGTGAGTGCTGCTGAAAGCGCTTGGAGAGGGTCGGTCGGCACAGACGGTAGGGAAGTGGTGTCTGCATCCAGAAGAGTGCCGAGCTCCTCGTCGGCGTAGAGCGACATGCCGCTCAGCAAGAAGGTGTTGTTGGAAGAAGGAGATGAGGTTGAACGATGCAGGTGACGGGATTTTTCTCCACGTGGATTTCTACTTTCATCATGTCTTGATCTCGTTCCGCCTTTGTACCGCAGCTGAATCCATCATGGTGAGTACGCCTCTTATGTGGGGCTGTGAGTTTGCTGACAGATCTACGTGCAGGCTGCGAACTCTCAAGGCATCCAGACCCTGCTGGAAGCCGAGAAGGAGGCCTCGAAAGTCGTTCAAAAGGCGCGGCAATGTAAGTTATCCTGCACCCCTCGGCTTGACTCCGCCCTTCGCTGATGGAAACGCTTAGACCGAATACAAAAGTTGAAAGACGCTCGATCGGAGGCTGCGAAGGAGATTGAGGCGTACAAGGCGAAGAAGGAGGAGGATTTTAAGAAGTTCAAGTCTGAGGTGAGTCGATGGTCCGTTGCGTGGAGGTTGCGGGAAGATAGGGAAGAGCCAATGAAGGCTATCCAAGTCTTCTTCAGCTTTTGCTGCTCTGCGAGACTTCATCACCGTTGCGTAGGCTTAGCTGACCATGTACTTGTCAATCTCGTCTATTACGCTACCCTATTCGTTCCTTTCATCTTTCGACCGTCCTCCTCCTCCGCACATCTTACACTTGGTTGTTCCGCTTTGGTCGAATCCTTCGCACCGATTTCTTCTATCAACCAATCATCACTCATCGACATCCCCATCGCTGCAACCCCTCCTGACGCCCTCATATCCGGTCTCACATCCGCTTACGACCGATCTCCTGGCTGGTACTATGGTCCCACTCGATGGACCTCGCTCTCGCTTCTCCTATATCGACCACTTCATCGTCGATGTTCCCAGCACAAATCCGAAACCTCATCCTCCCAGTCCGCCGTCGACTCCGACACGAAGAAACAGCTGTCCGAACTCGATTCTGCCGTTGCGAAGAACCGGGATGAGGTGATCAAGAAGATCGTGGAGAGGGTGGTGAAGTGTGAGCCGAAGCTGCATCCGAACTTGAAGAAGATCGAAGCGTAGTCCATTGCGAGTTTTGAAGGTCTAGGGGAGAGAATGGGACAGATTGTATGCATGATTCCGTCATCTAGCTTGACAGAGAGCTACTCGGCTGCTCAGTATTCTGATCGTTCTGATCTAGCTTTCGCGGCCGACTTGTCTCGTAAAACAACCTCGTCGACGGGGAACTGTAGCCGGACGTAGGATTGACCTCATCTCGTTGATTGAGCTCCGACGGACCGAGCATGTTCCGCATGTTTGATGACGAACCTCCCACTCCCGCGCGAAGTCCCGTTTTTGGGGATGACGCAACCTCCGCGCTTCTCTCCGCGTATACAAGCCCCGGCCTACTCGCCGAAAGGTCCCATCAAATCCACATGACCTCCACCGGCCACCCCAAACCCCCCGCCTCGACCGGACGTGACTCACGAAGCGGGATCACATCAGATACTGACGAGCCAAAGGAGGTCTGACGAGCCAGAACACATGGGCGGTCTAGCTCAAAACGACTTGAACAACGAGGAGGCCGAAGGGTCCTTTGATACTTATCCCGCCCCTCAAGATCTCTTTTGTGCCGTTTCTCTCATTGTCTGCCCATCCTTTCGAACATTTCGACCTGACCACGGTGAAGAAGAGAGAGCTAGGAGCTCGGGGGAGTGACCTGGTGACCGAGGTTGATTGGGTTAGAGCTAGTTCCCATCATCGGATCAAGAGGGTACAAAGAGCGCCTCGCCTCAGACACCGGTCATCCCCTGGATCCGTCATGATTACGCGACGCTAGCTGATCGGCCTCCATAAGGCCACGAGCGGTTATCTCGGAGCGAGGATCGAGCGTGCATCCTTCCTTTTTCTTCCTTTGCCACCCGGTTCAAAAAAGCAAATCACTGATCTTGCCTTCTTTCGACGTCCGACCTCTTCCATCGACCATCCCACAACGAATTCCGGATCTTCGACCAAATCTCGACGAATCGTTCATATCTCAGCACCCTCCGGCTTGGCTTACCCCCTTGTCACCCACCCCCTGACGCCCCTGCCTTCTACACCGCTTCTCCGCGACCCCCTACCCGCAACTCCTTTCTCCTCACCAACCTGCCATCCCTCCTTTCATGATCTCCGGCTCATAAGTCGATCCGTACGTCCTCCAATCCTTTCTCGCCTTACTAGCACTCAGACTCCGACTAACGAATTGCTTCCGCAGATGAAGACCGCCTCAGTCCCTCTCATGCTGCCGCTCGACCTCTCTCGCTGGCACCAACCCATCTCATCACACGTTCAGGTCAGCCACGATCGCTACCAAGGCCATCCCCACGAGGAATCTTCTCCCGCTCCGGTATCCGAGACGCCCGAGCTCGCACATCCCATTCCTCGTCAATTCACGAGGACCCCTGCAGCCAGCTACTCCGCCTCTCCCGAAGGACCGCCCACTTGGCCGAGGGTCCACGCGGTACGAGAGCAGACGATGACACCCGTTGCGTACAAGACGGACATACCGTACCCGCTCGAGGATTTCTACCTGAGGATGACGCCGACGTACTCGTACTCGCAGCCGATCAACTGGTCGCCGGAGCAGGTGCACGAGAAAGCGATGGACAGGGGGAACGAGAGGGAGGAAAAGGAAGTGCCGGAGAGATGCAGGAGGCATATTTGGTGAGTAGTTCGCTTCTCGCCGTTGTTAGCCCACTGAGCTGATGGCGTGAGGGTCAGTCCGGTCTGCGATAAGCGATTCAATCGGCCGTCGTCACTGGGCACCCACATGTCGGTACATACCGGAGCGAAGCGTGAGTAGTCCTCACCTGTGGAGAGGAGAGGCGGCTTATGGGGAGCGCAGCGCATCAGTGTCCCAGGCCGGAGTGCGGGAGGAAGTTCTCGGTCAGCTCGAATCTAAGGAGGCATGAGCGGGTGAGTGATCCGGCCCAAAAACTCCCTCGCTTGCTATCCTCGCTTCCGCCATCATGCAAACCACCGGTTCCTTTTGCTCGCAAGCTTGCCACCTCTGACCCCGGTTCCAGACCCACAGAAACGCCACCAACAGCAACGCTACCGAGCCCGTCCATCCAAAACCCCAAGAGTACCACCCAGCTCCTCACGCCTACTACTACTACCCCTCTCCATACGCCTACCCCGAGGTACCGCCGCTGTCCGAAGCCTCGACCTCGAGCTCGTCCACATCCAGTACCGGCCTCGGTCTCGCACGGTACCAGGTGACGAGGAGGAACACTGCGAGTGATCTTCCGTCGACTCCAGGTACTCCAGCCAGGGCTATCGGCTCACTTCAAGTAGACGCGGACAAGGGACAGGCGAATCTTCCGGCGAGGTGAGAGGACTAGGACTGTACCCAGAGGGGTCGAAATGCTGTGAAGAAGACGCTTTCTTGATGTGGATTGGGAGCAGAGATATCGTAAAATAGATCGAGGTGGGATTCCTATGACACTCCTAACCATGTTGACATGAGCCGCGTTGTATCATTTATCCCTCGCCAGATAGCATATCATGCATAACGATCTTAGTTACCGACACTTTTCAGCCGACAGTGAAGCCCCGTGGATCGGCCACGTCCTATACAGGTAGAGAGGCTCGGGCTCCGCCAGCACCTACCGGGAGCTGTGGCAAAATCGCTGCCCTCTGTCCGTTGTGCAAGTCCTCGACGTTATCGAGTAGTGACGGAAGATGTACCGTGAGAGCAGATTGTACTTACATCCTAGGATAACTCTGGGCGTTCACGGTAAAAGTTACGAAGAAGAAACTCGTCCTCCACGTCTGGGTAGTGGGATCAATATGTATGGATAGGTTTCCCCGAACTTTGGCAATCAATCTGTGACCATCAATCCAAAAGAGCATATGAAGTGGTCCCATATCCCCATTAAGCAGGGCATAGCCTTGTCATCCTTTTCGATCGACTGGCTGCAGTGCTGCAGAGCCAAAGGCCATCTGCAAAGGATGGGGCGCCTGAGGCTTGAATCTTGCCATGAGGGGACAATCCAGCCGTACACTCATTTGTTACTATCTCCTTACCCCTCAAACTTTCTTTCAATTTAGTTGCTGACTGTACAATGAGGTATAAAGGAGCCTCTCTAGACCCCGTACATCCTCACTTTGTTAATATCTACCAGGTATTGGCCATCAAGTTGATATCAAGCAGCCATTTCAGAATGTTTACCAAGTGGATGTCAGTACTCCTTGGTATGCTTGCTATCATCTTGCCATCAGCTGTTTCAGGTATGTTACAAGGAATGGTTAAGTTACTGCTTCTGCTCATCTACCTAACTGTCGATGCAGGTAGTTCTCAGTGACCAAAAGGTGCCGCCCCCATTCATCTCCATGTGCCTGACTGGTCATGGATCCAGACGACGGACTGTATGGAACGCCAGGGCTGCCAGGGAGCAGACAAGTGGGACAAGTACGGTTCCAAGACTACCAAGGGCCACGGCCACAATCGTGCTTCGCAACTCCTGAGGTTTGGAATAAGACAGGCAGATGGCACTTTGCATCACAGTCTCACCTTTCCTGCCATTTTGACCCTGAAACGAAACTGGTCCAACATCCCTTCATTGGCCCTACTTTCAGGTTGAATGGTTTCATGAAGATTAGTACATAAAAGGCCTGCAATTTGCACAAGGTAGCCCTCCAGAGCTTCATGGATAAGTAGTGAAGCTCGCAGCAAAGCACCCACTACCGCTGAAAGCAGTATGTTTGGTCACTCGGTCCTCTCCATCATGGCAATGAGCACTGCATTGACTGCAGCAGAGCGCCTCTTGAACGATTCTACTCATACCGCAGAATCTCACATAACTATCCTGCCTATCCCTATGAGTCAGAGAGACTCACTCTCCACCAGGAGTGAAGAGGGGGCCTTCCGTCTCTTTTGAGGGAATTGGACTCATCTGCAGAACCAGAATGGCTCTTGGGGCGGATATGGCTATAACGATAGCAGTGTTGGGGATAGTCTGGGCTTGAACAACATGCCTTTTGTTCTGGATGGCCCCAAACCAAGAATAATGTTTGAATACTTGGTATACTCAGACCATCAGCACAAAAAGGTCTGGAATGCAACTTCCTCCAACGGGCTGGATGTCACGGTGCTACGTCGACCAGCAAATAGGCCCGACGCTCAGCTCCTAGAATCGGCGACGGTCGTCTGAGCTTCGGCAAATGTCGAACTTGGCTGGAATAACTCGAGGACACGCGTGGGTGTAGCCGAGTTAAGTGCCGGTCGAGTAGCGTGGGCTAAGAGATGCAGAGGCTATGAGTAGGCTAGGTAACTATAGTGACTTTTTACTTTAATCTCGAATCGCTGGTTCTTCCCGACTCTCATGTCCATCACTTTTATACATCGTCTTCCAGGCCTATCTTCGGTCCTTCTCGTTTCGAGTTCAATGGTGTTTCGTCGTCGGCGAGGGGAAGCGTAGCGAGGACAATAGAGGCGAGCAGGGACAATAGGCGTTGGAATACTGACAGTGATAGCATCGTTTCGTAGTACAATGAACAAGGTTGCACCCCGTTTCAGAGTACAATGCCGGAGATAAGCACTGGTTGCTTATTGTCGGTGATGTTCGTCGATATTATCCGAGCTTCAATTCACGATCGTGACACTGGATGCCCTACCGCCTGATGAGGAACCAAACCTTAACCAAACTGTAAGCTTGAATATCAAGTGTCTTTGAGAATGGGCTAACAGTCTTGGTCAGTGCTTTATCACCGCCACCAAGGCGGTGACTGGTATGTATTTTGTCACCATGACCACCGAATCTCCTTGGATGCACATTGAACCCACCAAGAAACCAGAGATCACAGCATCTTCCATCGAAGGGGAAAGCCAACAGGCACACCAATAGCATATCATACCCTGTAGAAGCGATGGGGATGGGGATGGGCATCGGTATGGGGTCGGGGATGGGGACGGTCCCCATGATGGCAGGAGGCGGTTTTGGCGAAGGGTTCCCGGCGAGGATGTACTCTGTCACGGCCTAGTCAGTTGCGCATTGTCTCTCATACTTAGTATAGATATGCATCGAGCAATTTCTCATGTACACAATGATGGCACACTTGCAATCTGTTTTGGAATGGTTGAAGTGTGCACTTGTGATGACCTGTTTCTGACGGAGCAGAGGAGCTTAGGTAATAGTGAGGGCGCAATGCAGAGCTTGCTGTGGTTCTGAAAAGTAACAGATGGTGGTAGGTAAGGAATCTGAGGTGTATATGGACTGCAGACTGGGAAGCTTCTGGCTAGGCAATTTCTTCAAGTTGACCCCATTGCAGTGGAATAAGCAGCTAAAAGCAAGTTAACTCTGTTCTGTCCTTCTGATGGTGATTCAATGATGTACCTCTTCTGCTTTGCGTGGTTGTGGTCTGCTCTCAACCTGATGATAGAACAACAAAACATCTCTGGGGTGTTTGTGACTTTGTGAGCTGTTGAAATTTGAATTCGCTCAGTGCTAGCTTTCGTCATTCCCATCTATTGCCTACTTCGCAACCCCATATTGGCTACTCAGAGCACGCTAGGCAGAATGACCAATCTGATGAGTCAAGAAGCCACCCTACAAAGGGCTGGATAAGCCATGTCTGAATTTGACAAGTCCTGCCATCGTCATGGTCATTATAGCATCAGCAACGCATGCAAGCCTGGCCTCTATTTCTGAGATCTGGCCAAAAAAGTTGTAGCTTTCCTACCACTAATGATGTGGCGAGAATGTCTGCATGCTGTTGCAACGTCAAATGCACTTTCGGAGCTCTACTGTTCCCCGTCAGCATGATGATATGTTGGACCGCTGATTTTTGTCCTTGTCAATTGGTCCGTGCCGACCGGTTGTGGCAGACCTATCCCTTGCCAAGGTTCTTGACTTGGTAAGTAGAAGGCGCTCCGCTTCTCAAGCCATAGCTTTTCTGTCCTTCATTGATTCATAGAGAGAATCTGATGTATGAGACTGAGATCGGAAGGATCGTTTTGGTCCCCGGAGACTCGATTTAGCCTCCGGTGAACTCGCCGATACACTGAGGAGTCAGGAGACCAGCCAAAACAGTTTAGAGCGTTTTGCGCATCTCCAGGTGATAGGATCAGGCCCGATCTGGCATGTACAAAACTGACGAGTCACGTTTCTGTCTAAGGTGAGTGTGAGTGCAGACAACGCAAATGCCACTAAAGCCACGGTTTGCCTCGGACATTAATCGGCGGATTAGCGCGTTACAGCAGTCCGTGCGTTGATCCGCATGGAGCCGCACTCGGCACCACGACCACCAACATCAGTATCACATGAGTATCACCCGTATGATTTGTCACAGATTGCCGCAAACTTGCTGCTCCCGCCGACTCGCTTTTCACCTCCAGCTCACCCCTTTCTACCGTGATATGCCACCCGCTCCTTCCCCATCATGCGCCAACCTTTCTCCGCCGGGTCTCGCGACAATATCGCCTGCAACTCCTTGGGTAGCGTATCTGTCAGATACACCGCAAATGTGGCCCGCGCCTTAGCCAGACTCTTGTGATTTCCGATGTAGCCGAGGCTATACTCGCAATATGGACCACCGATTGCGAGCATGGCGGAAGTCGACAGCAAGAATCTCAAGGCCAACCGACTTTGGCTTGCGGGCGGGCTGAGCCCCAGATTCACAATGGATTTTCCGGATCTCTTGGATGTACCTTTAGAGCTCCCAGTGGTATGTGCCCATGGTCTCGTACCTGGGAGGAAGTTTTGGCTCTGCAAAATCTGCGATTCCCAGAGCCAGTACACCCGTGTCGAAGTATATTGTGTGGTTCGTTTCCTTGTCGTCCACATGTATATCAAAGTGCAAGAAGTTCCTGGAGCCGGATATCTCGAGGAAGGTTGTGGGAAGGTACCGACTGGATGGGGATACCCGGATACATCATGTGCTATAGGCAGGGCGGTGGTCAAATCGAGCTTCTTAACGGCGTTTCAAAACGGAGTTGAGGCGTTTCTGCCTGCACTCCATATCAGTGGTCATAAAGGTCTGATCAGCCATTATCTACCAAAGGGATTCCACAAATGACCATCCTCTCGTACTCTTCCAATCCGACATCCCGATAGAACGCCTTGACCGCCTCCTCGAATCCGGCTTCTGACAGGAGGAGCAGCTCCGCCTGCTGGGCGGTGTTGAGTAAGCTGAAGACGGAGAGTCGAACTTTTGGGAGCGTCCCATGCTCGAGTCGCTGTTTTCGGTTGCATGAGGTGCATTGAGCATTGAGTCAGCTTACAGTCTCTTGAGAATGCTAACGCGCAAGCCGTCCAGCTTGAAAGATTAGGAGAGGAGACGGTGTGAAGAGGTCGTGAAGTGGGATCCAAGCGTTGATGTGGTCCGTGGCGGTGGCAATCAAGTATCATTGGAAGTCCAGGAGGGACGCCACGACTGATCTAAGGGCAATCTTTCGCATGTCATGGTATGTCGTATCTCGTGTCAAAACCGACCCCGCCTGTCCTATGAGACCACTCCTAGCCTTGGTCTCATCACCCATCCTTATCGTCTATCCGACCATCTTCACCCGCTCATCAACGTCAATTTTCCGCCACCCCTTGACTCCATCTTCCACCCGGCAGAATCGCCTGAATCCCCCTTTTCAAGCTGTTTGTGAGGCAGTCCGCCATGGTGTCCGCCGTAGACTTCGCGTCTTCATCTGTCTCTTCCCAGCGAACGAATTGCAACGTATGGGTGCAATCAGGTCCGCCAATGGCCAGCAAAGCCGCGGCCAGTTGCGGAAGGCGGGGAAGATCTCGGCAGTCAATCCGGGCTCATATGCCCAATCTTTTGGATAGGGGAGGATATGAAGGCGTAGTGTGAGCTGGTGCAGGTCAAGGTGCGGGCCAGAGAAGATGGGTGTGATGTCTGCCGGAGGGAGATCGGGTGCGTGGAAGTCCTTCAGAGAGTCGCCGGACATTACTCGACCTCTTGAGAGAGTAGCGATATCGCGTCCGTACCGACTGCCGCCTCGGGGCGCGGTCTGAGAATCAAGCTCATGACGGTGCCATGCGTAGCTGGGAAAAGTCGATGAGTGATTTGACATCGTAGGTTGTATGGAGAAGCCGATACGACCGGATGTGATCGAGGTCGAGAGTCTCTCTCTCCAGAATGCATGCTGTCACGTTTTTTAAGCAAGGGCGGAATTTCGGTTTGAAGCTTATAGATCGATCCCTGGAACATCTTCGAACAGGTGCTCGATGCTCGCGAAAGTGCCGGATGACAGTGATCCTGATCGCGTGGTTGTGGCGTTGCCAGATCTGCACTCTCTTCAATGCGTGAATCAAGGTACCATGCGCACTCGTCCTCCGTCAGGATCGGTGCCTCGATCAGCCGAAACATGGATCGGGACAAACATCATGGGCTTTGGCGACTTGTTGCCTGGTAGAGGTTGGTATCACGCAGAATATTTCGAGCCGAGTATGCCGATGACATCAGGGAACATGCCGAATAGGTGATCATAGCCGAATAGGCGATGGGCCAATAGCAGGGCGGTGTTGAAGTTGAGGACCTCGACAGCGTTTCGCGCAAGACGTGAAGCGGCTCTAAAGTGTACGATCAGTTTGCAGTAGGGGAATATCCATGCGCATCACTTACCAGCGGAGGGTTCGCCAGCTTATTGTGCGTTCATAGTTCTCGAAGGAGAGGCAATAATACAGAGCCTTGGTCGCTCTTCGAAGCCCTCCTTTGATAGCAGTAGGAGCTCTGCCTTCTGCTTGATGTCGAGTATCTCGAGTACCCCTAATCGGACCTCTGGTATCGCCCATGCGCCAGTCGCAGCTCTTGGCTTCATCGGATTGACAGTATTAGGTATGATATCTCTGAGTAAAGGACGTTGGCTGGTGAATCGGTCGGGCAGTGTGTGGGCGGGTCTGACAAGGTGGACATGTATCATGCATTGGTAGCAGGATAGCTATCAAGGGTTGTCAATATCACGAAGCGTTGTATTTGATCACTCACCGTCTCTTACTCACCGTCTCTTACTCAACGTCAAGGCTGATGAATGAAGCGCCAGAATTTTGCATCAGGGGAACGAAGAAAGTCAAAGCAGTGTGAGTATGTCGTGAAATGGGAGGATCTGAGCTCTGATGGTACCTGAAATGTGGCGGCTCTGCCATCAACGAGGAAGAGTTTCAGGTACTAGACACGCACTGGATCAAATGGCATGATGTGCATGTCAAGGTCCTCAGTAAGAGACACTCTCCCTGCCTGACGAATTCTCGCTGTCCCAGCTGTTTTCCATAGGTGTTCACTTAACAGCGTCTCCTCCCTTTCCAGTGTACCTCACCCGCTCATCCGCCGTCGACTTGTCCATCCCTTCACCTCATCTTCCCTGGACAGACTCGCCTGAATCCCCCTCCTCAGCCCATCCGTCAAACATCCCGCCATGGAATTCGCCACGCTGTCGGGGG
>JAABUW010003862.1_pt1 | contig 20889 bp, 39 predicted proteins | sample 5560081 | NCBI WGS metagenome assembly JAABUW01 (sample SAMN10711882, study PRJNA513363) | rock metagenome | isolation source: Antarctica rocks | place: Antarctica: Victoria Land, Knobhead sud
CCCCCAGCACCAGAGCTGGCACCTGTGATAAAAAGTTTGCGGCAAGAAGGACGACCTCCTCGGAAAGAGGTCCTGGGCGCAGCCCACATTCCATGGCGGCCACCGCACCTGACCACAGCTGCACCATTACGTGTGTCTGGCACACGCAGGGGCAGGTCCCGAGGATTGACCATCAGAGCACTGCAGTCGCAGTCAAGCTCGCCAGTGCTGTAGCGCTCTGATTTGCCTCCCGCGCAGTCCATGAACCCCACGACATCCAGAAGCACCTTTGTGGGGCGCCTCGTGCGTGCGCAAGACGAGGCGCAGTCCAGCTTGACATGTTGCAAGTCATGAGTAACTCTTCCCGATGCAAAGGTCTTGCTTGTGTGGGTAAGTTGCGATGTGCCCCGCAACTTGAATATTCAAGGGCCTTGTGCAGCACACCCCTGATCGCTGTCAAGCTGTCCGGGTGCGGCTTCGCGCTCCGTGATGAACGATGAGGGGCATGTGTGACAGACGCACCTGCACACTCGCATCTGGCAGCCGCAGAAGCGTGTCCACGAGCGTCGCCAGGCTGCCGGGGTCCAGCTTGAGCGCCGGCGGCAGAGCGTACGTGGACACATGGCCCCGCAGCAGCGCCGCCGCCTCGGAGTCTCCGCCGGCTGGAGACACTCCAGCGCCAGCTGCGGCAGGCGGCGGCGCCTTCCCCTGCTGCGCTGCCGCCTGGGAGGCTCCCCCGGCTGGCGTGGCGGTCTGCAAGTAGCGTCCGGTCAGCGCCGCTAGCAGCGGCGGCTGCCAGTGGGCACGCCACGCGGTGTCGCCTTCGAGGCGGCTGCCTGCATGCCGCAATGGATACCACTGCTGGCTGCGGCACCAAGTGACGAGGCCAAGGCATAAGGGTCTCCTTGCGCCACTGTGCAACTTGCAGCATGATGAGGTAACAAGATTCGCTCCAACCGCCAGTGGACGAAGTATTTGAGTGCAGTGTCGGACCATCTGCCTCATGCTCGCCATGCGCCGTTAATGCCGTGCGACTGGCAGCTGCCGATCCAGCGCACTGCTGGCGTCGGATCGCACGATGATGATGATGATCAACTTCGGCTGCACATTCGCAGAAAATGGGGCCAGAAGGGTAGCCACAAACGGGATCACCATAATCTGCCGATGATGCTGCATGCAACTTCTGCCCAGCCCGCCACATGTGATCGCGAATGTGCCTCGTGATTGTGCATATATATGCAGAGCTGCGTGAGTGCCGCGATCTGGTAACGTTGCTGGCTAATGATTCGGACTCGGCTACACCTGATGCGTTAATGTTCAGGGTCAGTACTCAACACGAAATCACCTGCCACATTGTCATCAACTTACTGGGTACCTAAATGAAGCAGCTCGTACCTGTTTGTGTATGGCAACTGCTCCGCAGCTGTGCCAGCAGCGTTGAAGCCGTGCTGCATTACGCGTACTGCGCCATCGCCAGGCTTGTTTTGGGATGGCCCATATTTGATTAATCAACTCCTGTCGGGATGATCTTGGAAAAGAATGCGTACCAGTGTCCGCATGGCACTCGATGCGCAGCTGCGCCAGCAGCGCCGCCCACAGCGCTGCGGCTGAGCTGCACACTGCATAATGCGCCATGGCTGCCAGGCACACTTTCAGCAGGTCCGGCTGCAGATGCAGGATGGCTCCGGCGCCGAGGCGCGGCACCAGCACCGCCAGCGGCGCAAACTTGCCCTTGCGGCTGCTGCCTGCGTGTGAGACACGATTATTCGAGAACGTAGGGAGACACCACTGCTGACGATGCACAAAGGCCTACAGAAGGGGTTCCTTGGTCTTGCTCTGCTTGTGATTTACAGAAGATATGTAGTTTACAGAAGAGCAACTCTGTAACAGGCACGACGATGGGAGTGCACTATGCTTGGCGTAACCTGTATCACAGCCAGAGATCTGTGATAAGCACTCGATACTGGCGCACCAATGGCCAGCAGGTCCCGCGCAACGGACTCGAGAAGCTTGCCGCCGGCGCCGGCGCTTCCCGCCGCTGCGCCGCCGAGCTTCTGCTGCTGCAGCTGGGCCACCGCCAGCAGGGCGTCGAATGCAGCGCCCGTCTGCCGCGCGATTTGCGGCATCGGGTGCTGCAGGGAAGCAGGAAGCGCGTGTCTGCCACAGCGAGACTGCTGATGCGCATGGGATAGCGCTGTGCCGCAGCCAGCAGTACTTGTGGCGTTGGACAGCATGCGTGATGACGTCAACATTCAGAATGAGCCCGTCCTCAAGAAGCAGCCAAGATCGCCTGCCAAGATCACGGTCGTCAGTGCATGTGGACCGGCAACAACAGCGCCTGTGGGGCGCAGTTGCTGCTCAACCTACCAGCACAAACTGGGGCGTCGCTCAGGCAGGCATAGGCATGCTGAGGCAGGGCTGAGGCAATGTGATTGGGCACCGACAGTCGGCATACGGTTTCTGCCAGCACCACCTGACACAAGTTCTCTGCCCAGACTATGATGAAATTTGACAAATTGTGACCCCAGTCCCGCATGGGACTGAAGATGGCAACTGCATGTAAGATTCGCTGTCCGACCAGCAACCTCCTCACACCATGCACCCCCCGACCCGGGTACAATTTACAAGGGGAATAACGAGGGAACGACATCGATACCTCCCAGTTGGCGAGCACGGTCTGGAGGATGCGCCGCAGCAGCGCCTCCGACAGCCATGGCGCCGTGACTGCCGCCGCATCCGCATCCGTTGCCAGTGCGTGCGGCGCGTCTGGTGCCGCCTCGCCTGTCTGTGGCGCCACTCCAGCCCTGCTGCCATCGTCGGAGCCGAAACCCGCGCCCAGCTGTATGTCCAACAAGCCTGCAATGCCAAAAGATTTCTGTTGGCGTATATGTTCTAGCTACTGGCTTCTGATGTTGCGGGCGTTGATAGGTGAGCAGAACAAGGCAGGTAGGTGAGCAGAACAAGGCAGCCAGACACTCATCAAACACACACCCAGCGCAAAATGTTGTCGGTGCCATGAAACACGACATTGCAACGACAAGATAATGCACTGCCGTCCTCTGGCGCGTAGGAGTTTGTCTCCGTTCAAGTCAGTCACCTGTCTGAGCGCCATCCTGGCTCAGCTGCCAGGTGTCATTGCTGGGCTCCAAGAGCATCACTGCGGGATGCTGCGGAGCCGGTTGCGCCTGCAACTCAGCATGCACAGAGTCGCGATATGCGACAGGATACGAGAGCTAGTCCTGTAATGGCATGCGCAACCAGCGGAGAGCCTGACGGATCCTCCGTGCTTCAATGTGGGCAGCATTGAGCGGCACCATTGGAGCGACACCCTTGCAGTGGCAGCACAAGAGCGGCAGCGCGGTACAACGCGGTACAACGATGACCTCATATCGTTGCCTACTGCAGCAGGCAGATCTAGCATCCCAACGTTCGGGTGCTGCACGACCTCTCAATGTCGTCTCACCTCCAGTGCGTCCTTGACTCGCTGCAGGGCGACCGCCGCCGCCATAATGGCGAACAGGCGGTGGTGCGCGTCTGCGGGTGCTTCCGCCGCTTCCAGCGCCGCCGCCAGCGCGCCGTCGACCAGGAAGGTCCATCCCTGGGATGGGCTGCGTGCGGCGGGGCTGTCGTTCAGAGCCGTCGTGCTGTTGCGGTTTTGGGCTGCTGGCGCTGCGAGGTTGGCGCAGAGCGTCTCCAGCGACAGGCTGGACAGCACACCTGTGGAAACGGACACGGAAACTTACAAGCTGGCGACAAGCTCAATCTTTGAATGGCGAGGACGCTAGGCTTGTGTCAGCAAAGGTTGATAGCACGGACAGCAGCCTCAAGGACTGTGCAATGTCCTGACGAACTGCGGGTCGTCCTGCCCCCACCTCTGATGGCGCTGATGCGCCGTCACAGGTGCCGCCATTCTCAACCCTCGGGTCGTCACAGGTTGCATGGCGCATGTGCGTGCCATGGTGGCAGCCCGCCGCGGCTTTGCCGCAAGCTCGCTGTCATGTATTGAACTGTTTGCTCTTCGCAATGGAGTTGGAGCACAAATTTCAGAGAGCGGTACCTCGGATGGCGCAGCTACGCGCCATGGGCGGCAGGACCCCCAGCTGCGCCGCCAGGCTGCTGCCACGCCCCGCTAGCGCCTCCGCCACAAAGCCTTGCTCCTCCACCCTGTAGCGCGGCCGCGCGGTGGCGGCGCTTGTGTCGGGAAACAGGCCGTCGGCCAGCGCGGCAGCGAGTGCCACGAGCGGCACCGCCGGCAGCGCTGCGGCAGCCGCAAGTGTGACGGCGGCACTCCCGAGCAGGTCGCGCGGCGCTGCTGGTGCCTGCATACGCGTAAAGCGCTGGGGCTTGACAGGACTCCCTCAAATCTTTTAGTCATGGCGTTCGGAACTGCAGACAGGCCAAATTGCTCGCCGATAGGTGGGAGCCTCCCGCTGGCCGCCCCTGCACGGGGTTCTCGTGACAAAGAGGAGGCCCCTTCTTGGCTCAATGACATAGGTGCGTGCAGGTCTTGGGTGGCCTTCCGGATTCCACACACTCATCCAGCTAGTTGTCTGACTATTGCGTTAGCTAAGTCCTGGGCTAGGATACGAGATGCCCACATCATCCTCGGGGCCGGGGGCGATGTGGCCTGCTCGTTAGCCCGGCGCAGGTTTACATCTTGAATGAGTTCGTAACCTAACCCAGCCTATACATTGATATTGATGACCAGTGGAGATCACAGTAACATACGTGCTGACGAATGTTACATGAATCAGCACTGGCACCATCTGTGAATCACATCAATCATATGAACTGGGACCATCTCTGCGGCTGCAAAGGTCTGATCCTTACGGCTGCACAGGTCTGGTCGATAAGGAGGTCGGCCAGCAAACTGAACTTGCCTGCAGCAGCGCAATTGTGGCGTCCGCGGTCGCTACGATCGCCGCCGTCCCCTCTTCATAGCGTTTCATTTCCTTGCCCTCACGCTGCGGAACCAAGCAACAGTGCTCATTAGATAACCTGATCATGGCGCCTTCGACCAGATGCTCATCTGCATCACACACAGAAACACAACTCCGGAAGCAATGCAGCTTGGGTTACGCAGCACAATCCGCACATCGCCGACCACACTGGCGATCCTTTCTGTCGCTGTCATTGCCCACACGCGCAGCTCTGTGCTTGTGAGATATTCGTGTTTATACAGCTCTGATGCACACCAAAACGTGCATGGAGCTATAGGGCATTATTGGCATCACGGTGTCTTGTTCTGCATCAGAGCTGACTATTGATCAGGGTGACGGTGAGACGACCAGAGACCCAAAGATCCCCGCCTGTACAACGTTGCCACAGCGTCCTGAGCCGCTTCCAGCAGCGCCTGCGGCAGCTGCCGCCCAGGCTGCGACATCTGTGCTGCAGCTGCCGCCCAGTCACATTTCATTCTTCAGCTGCTTCCAAGCCATACCTGAAGCAGCAGGTACAGTGACGCGACGGCGTCCTGAGCCTCGTCCAGCAGCGCCTGCGGCAGCTGCCGCCCAGGCTGCGACATCTGTGCTGCAGCCCGCGCCGCGCCCGTCGCCAAACACTGCGCCATCGGAGTGCTCAGCTCCCTGGGACGACAAAAGGAACGTCTTACTTGACAGAACGGGTCGTACAGCTGCCCTCTGGCTTGGTGACGCTTCCAGGGGCCTGGCAACACCCGACTCGGGCTCCTGCACAGACCAGCACAGCAACAGCAGCCGATGGGCAGGCAACAAACCATATGTGTGTCTGCTGGTGCACTGCTTCTCCGACAGACCGCCAGTTGGCGCACTCAAGATGGCTCCCAAAATGACCACCTGCTGTAGAGCCGCAGCGGTTGCCAGTCCAGGAGGCTGACCGCGACCTCCGCCAGCGGCAGCGCCTGCCCGCCCGCCATGCCACCGGCGCCGCCCTCGCCCGCGTTTGCGACCGCCAGCACCTGTTTATCACCAGGACTCCAAAGTCTGGCTGTGGAGCCTTCCTCCAATGTGTTGCTGGACTGCTTTGCAGAAATGCAATGCATCGCTAATGCATTGCGCAGCTGTGTCGACTGGGTGCTCTGTCCCTTCTAACTCCATGGCACCCATGAGACTAATGCTGCGGACGGCAGAGATTATGTGAGCCCGGCACGTGCGCCCTTTATAACCATCATGTGCAATCAATGTACTAGCCAACTGCGGAGGAATTTCACCTGGTCCACAAGTAGGATGCACAGCTCCCGGAGCCACGGCAGCGGCAGCCGCCCCAGCTGCGCCAGCAGCTGCCGGTGCGCCGGCCGCGAGTTGTCCAGGAACAGCAGCAGGCCCGCCGCACGCAGAGCGTTCCGAGAAGATCTGCTGCGCTCTGCGCCGCCTAGGCCGCCGGGCGCCGCCGCTGCCAGCAGTGGCGCGCATAGCCCCTGCGGCGGAGGAGCTGACTCGGTTCTGGAGGTAGGGCACGCGTTTATTAGCAAGCATATATCAGCAACGAGTAAGTCAGGAGGAGATCATGCGCTCTGCGCTGCCGACGCCAGCATCCGCGACTACAGCCCTGCGTTTGAGGAGTGAACTCGATTGCGCATGCGTGCAGCGCTGGTGCAAGCTTTTGAAGGATTCCAGTGGGGTGTGGTGGAGGGTTGAGACTGATATTGCATGCCCTGCAGGAATCGGAGTGGAAAGCTAGAAGTGATTATGGAGAGAGTCCCGGCGTCACCACATGCACAGCCTGAGCTTGATACGCAAGCATGCAGGCGCTGCTCTAGCAGAGCTCAGGACTCATCACACCAAAAGAGTGCTCGCCACTCGTAGTGGACAGTCGGGGAGAGGAGAGCCTGTGACGATTTTGGAAGATTATAATATGATGTGGCAGAAGTCTGGAACACACGCCATCAGCGCCATGCATGCCACAGCGGGCGGGGCCTGAGCCAATGCACACATTCAAGCCGGATCTCTGTCGCTCTGGGTCTGAGACCGTAGATATATAACTGATCAGGACACTACAATTGCGGCGCTGGAGAAGACCGTCAAACAGAAAGCATCACCTTGATGGCATTGACCTGGTTGCGCGTTGTGCGCAGCTGGACGAACGCCACCAGGCGCTCGTGGAAAACGCGCAGCTGCGGTGGCATACCAGCCGCGTCATCGACAGCACCTCCGGCGCCTGCGTCCGCCACCTGCTCAAGGTGCCTAGCTGGTCAAACGCTGCACATGCCTAGGAGTACCGCCATGGTCACGGTGGTTGCGCTAGCATCGCATTCTGCAGGTCCTCGTGCCCTTGGATACAGTTGCTGAAAAAGCAAACAGCATGCAATGCTGATGTTTTCGTGATGCGCCCAAGCGAATGGTTGCATGCCAATGTCGGCGCTGCAGGGGCTCGCAGCTTACCTCCCGCAGGTAGGCCGGCGAGAAGACGATCCCGGTGTCGTCCCAGCGGCTGTTGTGCTGCGACTTCTGAAGCTTCGAGGAGGCCATTGTTTCCAGTTCAGCGCAGGCGGAGCGCCGCGGTGGCGGCACTACGGGAACTGATGTCCGATGCTACCTGCGATCTCCTGGTTTTCTATCTGTTCGCTATCAAGTAGTAGATCGATCGATGTTTCCCAAAGGGCACGATCACGGCAGGAACTGTCACGACGGATGGCGTCCTCACTGAGTGGCGGCAAAAGCGCCTCGGACGGCGCTGCAGCCCCAACAACTACATATGCATCTCTCAAAGGGTTCTCGCATGTGCAATTGTGTTTCGAACGCTGGGATCCCACCGCCCGACAAAAAGACTGCTTACATAACCGCCGAACAGGCGCCCTGCGGTGGAAATGGCAGTTCAGGGGGCCACGTCGTTCGATAGTTGGCACAGAACTCGTTCACGAGGCCTTGTTGTGTATGCAAGCATCTTTCTGAGACCCTTGCCCCGACTAAACGGGGCTGCGATGCCGCTGGGAGAGAAGGAAGCGGGACTGATTGGTGTGGGCACGGCGCTTGTGGGTGCCACAACGTACTTCTACAGGAAAAAGCAGACCCTGCCGTTCAAGGTAAATCTTCTCCTAGCGATGGCAGCTGTCAGTTGGCATTCACAGCATCATGCGTCAGTTCCGCCATAGCTGCACCCAAATGTCCTGTGCCTGGCAGAGTATGTCGCATCACAAGTCGAATAGGCCTGAAGACGTCCTGCTGTTGACGTGAGGTTTTACTCCAATTTGGCGTGCATGGTGCCAAAATACGCCCTTTGCCTGCTAGCTCAAACTGCAAATCGATGCCATCCCTGCAGTGGGCGCACTTCCTCGCGTGGCCGGTGCTGGGGACGGGCGTCCTGCTGGCGCTGTCGCCCAGCCACGACCAGATGGCGGCGTCGCTGCAGAAGAGCGGCCTGGCGGACGAGCGGCAGCAGACCGCGGCGCGTTCCGCAGCCAGTGACCAGCTGGCGGCGATTAGGGATAAGGCGGCTGAGAGCCGGCCCTTCCTCCCCTCCGTCTGACACAGTTGCATGCAGGTGAAACGAAGGCGTGTAGGCGCTGTTCTGGTTCTTGGCTGCCGCGCCACGTTGTGTGTGTCGCCGAGAGGCGCATCATCACAAGCGATTGCGGTTGGAAACGTCCTGGTCGAGGGTTCTGGAATGGGGCTGCGCTGCTTGTCACAGCTCCGCTCGCCCGATCTGTCATTGCTGAGAGGCATCGCCCACGCTGTGTGAACTGCAGAGCTTGGCAGCGCCGCGGGCAGACTGTCTGAGGCCGTCATGGCAGAAGAAGCAGGGGCAGAGGCAGATCGTTGTGCACCATGCAATGGCCACCAGTCTCAACGAGGTCGGCAGGCAGGCACGTGGTGTGCTCACTAGTGGGGACTTGCATGCTTCACAATACTGCTGTCAGCCTTCATAAGCGCTCATGCAATCAATCACATGATCGAGAGGAGTTTGGCGCCAGCTCGCTTCGGCAGTTGCACATTGCCGGATTCACAGCACGGATCTACAGAACGACTGGTGACCGTTACTCCAGCATTTCACCGGGGTGCCGAGCACTCAGTCCAGGTGCCAGCCACCCTGGTGGTCAGTTGGACGCATCGCACACCAAGACCAACAACCCCTGCACTACATCTAGTTGGACTCTGGCGGATGGAAGCCGCCGAGATTTGACTGGGAAGCATCGCCGACGTCCCCCACTTATCGTGCAGGTGTGGCGCTGCGCGCTGCTGCTGGGCGACCTGGTGCTCGCGCATCCGGAGCTGGTCGAAGGCAAAACGGTCGTGGAGCTGGGCGCCGGCTGCGGTGTCGCGGGCATTGCGGCAGCGCGCCACGCGCGGCGCGTGCTGCTGACCGACTTGCCCTCGCTGGTGGCTGCGTGTAGGGTGGGGCCTCCTTTGATTTGCTGACCCTTTCAAAGCCTGGATTCACCCGGCTTGGAAACATTGAGGGAGCTCGCGTCATGTTCCCGCCGGTTTGCCTGGCCGTCGATCGTGTGCTGCTGCTGTACTGCAATCGCCTGGCTGTCGACCGTGTGCTGCTGCTGCACTGCAATCGCCTTGCGAGGATTGCAGTCCCTCATTGTCCTCAGCCTAACGGTTGTTGAGCATCTGCAGTTCGACTGAAACTACTGCGGTATGCTGCAGGAGAATACGGCGGCTAATGTAGCATTGTACGCGCATGGGGCAGCCGCCGTGACGGTACACGGGCTGGACTGGCAGCGGCCGCCGCTGTCACTGCCGTGCTGCCATGCCGGAGCTCGAGAAGCCCCCGGCGGCGCCGCTGGCGGCACCGCTGGCGGCGGTCGAGGCGATGCCGCAAAGGTGGGCGCGGCGGAATTGGACCTCTGGGCTGCCGCCCATGGGTGGAGCGTTGAAGCACTGACTGACCTGCAGCAGGCCCAGGTGCAGAACCATTTCGACCCGTCTCTTTTCACAGGAGTGCGCCCCGAAGGACTGCTTCCTCAGCATGAATTGTGCTTCATCTGCAAGAGCATGGCAGCCGAAAGGAACACCCTGTGGAGCTCCACTCGTGGCAGACGCCCACCCTGCTATTTCCGTCTTTGGGTTCATGCTCGTCCTGGGGTGGTTTGTCCGGCAGACAAAGACAGAGAGCTGACGCTGCACTTGCTGCTGCAGGTCTTTCTCGCGGCGGACACGGTTTATGACGACGACCTCACAGAGGCTTTCATGGCCACGGCAGACGCGCTGCTGCAGCCATCTGCGATCTGCTGCTGCGACAGCGCCTGCCGCGGCGGCGTCAACAGCATTGGCGGCGGCGGCGGGAGCGGTGCTGCAAGCGTGGGTGGCGGAAGCTGGAAGCGCATGTACGTCGCGCTGGAGAAGCGCTACAACTTCACGCTTCAGGACAAGGTGAGGCAGCTGTTTCGGGCCTGCTGGATTGGCCCACTAGGTTGGTATATGCCGGTCAACAGGAGCATCAACGGAGCTGCTGTGTTTGTGTAGACTTGACAGTGCATCACCTACAACGAACTGCAGTCACGGACTGCGGATAGGGCGCCGACAAGCCGATGAAAACATACTGTAGGCTCTGCATTCCAAGGATCAACAGCCGGGGTTGCAGCTGCCCGAGATTGGACAGACGCAGACACGAGGCTGCAGCGCGTGGCATCCTACAGCTGACCCGGTAGCTTCTTCATGACTAATGATGTGGCAGAGTGTTTGACCTGTGATGTCGCCGTGCAGGATGCGAGGGCATCGGCCTACGACTACTGGCGCACCCTCTTCACGGCGCAGCCTGCCGCAACCAGGCAGGCGGACGCGGCCAGCTGCATGCCGCTCTCGCAGCCGGCGGGCTGCAACGGCTTTGAGAGCAGCAGCACGGACGGCGGCCCGGCGGCAGCGGATGATGGCGCTGGCGCCAGCAGCGGTCTTGCAGGCCGCATCATGGGCAGGCGACTGGTTGCGGCAGCGGTGCCACGGGTACTCGAGTGTGAGCGCGACAGTAACCTGGAGTTGTGGGAGCTCTGGCGGCCCCACTAGGAACCCATTAGGAGCCGCTTCAGCCACGTCGCGTTCACATCTCCCGACAAGTAGTCGTGCCGTGAGGGCAGCTGGGGCCGTATTGATATTGGGCAGCAGCAGCCGTCCACACACGGTGGTGGCAGCTGGATGTGTAAAATACTGGACGCGCAAGGATCGCTCGAAGCTGGGACGCCTGGCAGTTCATGGTATTCGTTGAGAAACAACTCGTCCGGAAATGTCGACGCTGTGTGCAGAGAACGGGGTTTTTACACTGGGGTGCGAATGAAATCACAATGGCTGTGACTGCATGCCACCATTCTGCTCTGAACCGAAGGGCGAGACCAAATCACAAGCAATGGCACTCGCCAAGCAGAAGTACACGCTTGATAATCGAAACACAACGATGCACTGGGCTAATACCGTGCCACGGTCCCATCGGCGAACAGAAACGCAGTCCAGAAGATATAATGAGGCGAGCCGCGCCATCTCACTGACCTCCACGATCTTGCCGCTCTCCACCTGCGTGGATATGTGCGAATGCTAACTAGAAGGTGAGGACTGCCAGGAGCTACAAACGCCTAAAACACTCAACACACCCAGATAGCCGCAGCCGTGAGAATTGGCTTCATGCGGCAGCGCACCTCATAGACATAGCCGTGCACGGGGATGTCGGCGGGGATGAGGTCAGAGTCCTTGATTGTCTTGATGTCTGTGCATACAGACTGCTCCAGGCCCTTGAATCTGTGGAAGAGGAATGCACCTTTGCAGCAATTGGCTGGCGACATGTATCGTCTTCGGCAACAGCCTAGCACCATCGTCACCACTAATGCAAGGGGTGGGAGTTGAGGCGTCGGCATGCAGGCACAGCAAGGAGCCACATGTGGTGTTGCGTGTACGGGCTGCAGCATGCAGAGACTCTCACGGCAGCCAGTCGCGATCGCCGGCGTCCACGCCCAGGTCGGCCTTGATCTTGGCCTTCAGGTCCGCATTCTCTGCAGCAGCCGGCAGTGTGTCGGCATTCAGGAGTCAAGATTTCATCGTTCAAGAGCAGAATGCTGTGCTGCCGTGCGTCTGCCAGATCGGCGCAAGGCAAAACATGCCAGCAGGACCATGCCACTCGAGCACAGCAGAAGCGAGGGTGCAAGCGTCCGCAATTGCGTGGATCAACAACCCACCGAATGTCTCCATGCCGCAGTTGGTGTGGTGGATGACAAAGATCTCATTGGTGCCCAGCAGGCGCTGTGAGATGACCAGGCTGCGGATTGCGGACTCGTCCACGCGGCCGCCGGCGTTGCGGATCACATGGAAGTCGCCTGCGGGCATGCGCGGCGCAGGCCCTGTCTGTATTCAAGGCTACGGTGCCAGCAAGGCTATAGCGTCAAGATGTGCAGGCCATGGAACGTCGCCCGCGCAGCTCATCAGCTGCCTGCCGGCGCCTGATCTACGGTTTTATCTGGAAACCGGCAGTCTTACAGTCATGCTTGATCGTTGCCTAATGCGAGGGTGGTGAGGAAGAGACATGCGTGCGCACCGATGTCGGCGCCGAGGAACTTCTCGGGGTGCAGCCGCGCGTCCATGCATGTCACAATTGCTGCGTGCCGTGCCGGCGGCATAACCTTGTCTCCGTCCTTAAAGCTGGAGACGAATTTCGCGTTTGCTGCCTCGACCTCGCTCTTGTTGTCGGACATCTGCAGCCACAAAATTCGTGCCTGTCAGGTGGTCATCAGGCGGCGCGGTCATGCCGCTGGCCACATCAATGCCGTGCACAGGAGATGCCTGCGAATTGATCATCCAGACCGATGGCATCAGTCTCCTGGCAGGTCTGCCAAACTCCATATGCGTGAGCAACTCGCGTTGTCAGTCTCGCTGGCTGCAACCTGCTGTCAGGCAGTGCAGGTCGTGACGAGCGTACGTCGGCAATGTTCGTACACTTTGCTTCAGGGGGCCGCACTCCAGAATCGTCAGATCATGACATGTAAGTGCTGCATCCAGTTGCGCCTGACGGGCGCAACCGGAAGGACCACTTCGTGTCAACACGTGGTTTGCTTGCACAGCATCCGAAAGCACATCGCAGCGGAAGAGCGCGGCACTAAGCGCGGCAGCATGAGACTGTTGCGATCAGGATACAGGCATTATATTGACAAGGGGAGCGTGCCAGCAGGGCCGGCTACAGCGGTCTTCAGAATCTGCCCAGGGCGCACGTGTCGCCAACATGCCGCCGGCCATCACCAGGTGCAACGGCTCGATCCAGCCCACATGGCGGTTTCAAGTGCATCAGGGCAGACTTGAAGATGTAGCTATGAGGTAGCGAAGGTCTGGCTGGCAGAGGAGAGGGAAACCTGCGGGAAAGTGATAACATCCGCACCTTTGCTGTGTGGCGTGCTGTAGAACGCTGCGCGAAGTGTCCTGCTGGCAAGGGCAGGTGACACAGGCCGTAGCTGTGGGCAGTCGTGGGCGAGTGAGTGATTCTGTGACGGCGAAGCAGCTGGCGTAAGCAGGCCGACCATTTGCAAGGTGCAGTCCCCAGCATGGTGAACCCCTACGTAGCCTGTCCCAAGAACGCAGCCCCAAAAAGCTGACGCTGTTCACTTGCGCCACTGACATCTAAGCTGAACCTTTTTAACGATATGACACGCCTCCTCATGCAGCTGACTCAAGCCACGTCCGTCTGTAAAAAAAGAGTGGCGCCTTGATATTTGCTACTTCAGCTGACAAAGTCGCCCCAATCGTGCTTTGGACTGCCGGACCCCTGCCCCGGCGCTGCCGCTGCTCCCCCTTCTGCTGAGGAACCGCCCGTGGCCGCCGCTTGCTCATGCTCCGCGGCGGGGCTGTCGCCTGCGGCTTCCTGCCCGCCCGCGGCGCCGGCCTCCGCGGCCACAGAGCTCTCAGCTGTAGTTGCCTCGTCCGCCTCGGAGTTGCCGCCGTCGCTGTACGTGGAGCTGCCCACGAGGCTGCTGCCGCCGGAACCGTGTGCCTGTGCAGTGAGGCGGCGACGTCAGAGCATCAGCCGACGGAGCGTCACCGTTTGTCAGCAATGTGCATCGAAATACAGCGCAACACCGTGTTGCATCAGGAGTCAGGCTGCTTGCGGGTAATCTGAGGTGCGCAAGCTCACTCCTGCTGCAGCCTGTAAACCACGAGTGATGTTTGCAGCTTACAGCAAAGGGCGAACCTTCATGGACAGGTTGGCCAGCGAGGCAGCATCTGACGCCGCATCGTCATCAGCGAGGGCCATTGACACCCGCATTGAGCGCGTGCATAGCGCGTTCGCAAGCCTGCCGGCAGACTGGCCGCCGACGCCACCGCCCCTTGACTCAGACTCCTGCCCCTCGAACGCCTCGTCCTTAGACTGCATTAAAGGAAGGCGTAACTATGGCAACAGCAGGAACCGGGACGTGTCAGATCACGGCACAAAGCCCAGAATAAGAGTCTACAAGCGATGATTGGCATGCCAGCCCTGCAAGGTGTCTTTTGACACATGAAGGCGAGCGCCCATGCAGCTATGCGATCTGCTTTGCGTGTTGCTCACGCTGACGTACCAGTCTGAACCTGGCGAGGAGGCCGGCTGCGCTGCCGCCTGGGCCGCCGCCGCCGCCGCTGCCAGAGCCCGCAGGGTGCTTTGGTGACACGGCCATGAAGCCCAGGCCGGGTGACAGCGTGTTGCAGACATGAGCGTCCGCCGCCACCGCTGCAGGGGAGGTGGCGCTGCTGTCCCATGCGGCACCGGCCGCCGTCGGCGAGGCGGGATCGTCCTGGTGCTGTGGCGGCGTGGCGGCGGCTGGCGGCGGGGTGAAGCGCGGGCGTGGCGGCGGCGGCAGCAGCGTCGGCGGGGAGTCTTCCTCGGGGCCGCCCCCGCCCATGCGGCTGCCGACGGCGCTCATCTTGACCGGCGTTGGGCTGTTGAAGAAGGTCAGGCGCGCCTTAGCGGCCATGCTGCCCAGCTTCGAGGTGGGAGGCGTCGTCGAGGCCCCGTCAGTGGCCTGCAAAGCGTCAGGCAAGGCTGTTGATGAAACTGTTCCTCAATCCTGCGGACAGGGGATCCAGTGTCGGCAGGCATTCCCAAGGCCGCCGCTGATCGACCATGCTGCCAAACATGCTGCTGATGCTGCAGCTGGTCTTGGAATGCAGAATGACAGCAGCCAAATGCATTCGGTAAAGATGCCTGCTGCAGGCTGAGCCGGCAGTACAAATGTAAGACCTGTCAGGATGTTGCCTCACCCGCGTCGGCAGCGCCACCTTGATGGTCTGCCCCGGCCTGAGCGCCATATCACGTGCAGGGCCAGGCACTCCGCCGCCGCCGCCGCCGCTGCCGGCATCTGCATTGTCAGCGGCGGCGGCTGCTGCTGCGTACTCCTCCTTCATGCGAACCACCTCGCGCTTCTTGCGCAGGTACTGCAGGTGGTCGTCCAGCGCCGCGTTGAAGTCCGATGCCTGATTCCGCTCCCTGCGGGAACAACAGAGACAGGAAGCTTGGACAGGGTTTGCATATTCCAGTATTGGGTCGTCCAGCGCCGCGTTCAAGTCCGACGCCTGGTTTGCTCCCTGCACAAGAACAACAGAAACAAGTGTTACAGTCACAATGTTGCAGGTCGCCAAGCGCAGCATTGAAGTCTGACGCCTGGTTCCTCCAAGCGGGCCGCTCCCCACGGACATGCAGGAGAACATAGTTAAAACGAAGTGACATGCAAATGCCGAGGCAATGCTTCTGGCTGTCCAGGATGGACACGCATGCTAGATGATCGATCAACGAGGCAGCAGATGAGCGCATGGGGCGGTTTGTATATGAGGCTGGGCTCAGAGTGTTGCATGACGCCGCACCGGAAGCCCATGCCGATGAAGGCGTGGCGCCCCGACACGCGGTCGACGATGCGCAGCACGTAGTAGCGGCTGCTGTCCACCACCGGCTCCACCACCTTGCGAGTTGCGCAAACCGGTAGACAGCGTCGATACAATGGGTGATCATGTGTCGGACAAGTTGAGATGTAACAGTTCCCATCATCAGCAACTCTAGCCGTGTTTGGTGACTGCAGCTGCACGTGGGTCCACAGAACGGTGCTGCTGGCGCTGTCGCCGGGCCTTCGAGGTAGTCTTCCGTTTCGAACCCCAACTTGCATGCAATGCATTGCTGCCGATCAGTCGCAGCCTGGCGGTGGCGATGCCGCTGGCGCTGTACGCCTTGATTGCACTCGCAATTGAGGTGCACTCGGGCACTCCTGGAAGCCAGGACTCCAGAATCCCTCTGCTGCACTTTGACGCAAGCGTAGCTGCCTCGCTTGTCCAGCATGAGTGCAGTGAGGAGCCACGCATACGGCCTAGCATGCACACCAGATGTTCCTGTGCATGCATCGCATCGCCGCACAGCCAAAGAAGCCCCCACCAGCACCCACCGTGACGAGCGGCCGGTCCTGCGGGATGGGGCACTCAGCAAAGAGCTCGCCGGTGGCCTTGTCGAACAGCCGCACCCAGCACTCGTCCTGGCAGCTCACCACCGCCGCCGACACCTCCTGTGAGAATCACGGTCACATGCGAATCACCTCATGCAGCATCAACCCAGAAGTCGTCCTGGCAGCTCACCACTGCTGCTGAAACCTCCTGCGAGCCCCACGAAGCAGGATCATGCACACAGCCAAGTTGCAAATTTGCATTGCATGCAATGGTCTTATTCGGAATACCTGAGTGACCTCGGACGTCGTGCATAGCATTTGCACGTCCTTCGAGCTACATTTGTGGCGTGATACGAGTGACCCCTGGCTGGTGCGGAGCAGCAGCGTATGCCGCATGCATCCCGCGAGCACGCAGATGCATGCATGGTGCATTGCCGCAATGAATCCAGATGGATGCAGTTTCTGCATGTCATATAGGCACTGAAACTGATGCAGATACCTGAGGATTCCGCTTGCCTGCAGCCAGTGGTCCACATCCCACATTTCGGCGCGGTGGCCAACAGTGGACGCAGGCGGGATCTTGTAGACATACGCTTCGCGCGTTTGGAACGTCGTCAGCTCCGAGTGCTGAACCACCTCTTCCGCAGACGCATGCTGGCTCGTCCCTGCCGTGCCAGCGGGCATGGCTGAGGAGCCGCTGCACAACGTGCAGCGCCGCGCCAAGCAGAAGCGCTAAACGTTGAGCGAGCGAGATGGGCGGTATGGGTACAAGTGACAGGTCAAATCAGATGTTTTGCTGCCTTCAATGCTCAGCAACGCTTGCTAAGATCAGCTCGAAGCTCGTGCTGCCTCGAAACACCAAGCATGCGCAAATCGGTGGTGCTCCCGAGCAGTCTCGTGTGCCAGCAGATCTATAGTAAGAACTGCTAACACAGCGCGAAACGATAAGTAGAGTGCGAGATGCAAGCTATGCAGCGCAGCGCAAGGTGCCGGTAGCAGGATGCACCAAATTCCGAAACCAGCTAACGCCAGCTGAATACCTGCAATGCTGCCTGGAGGTCACTCTCGCTTGAATGAACACGTGCAGCCTGAAAAGAATGTGTTAAACTGCGAATTTGAGCTCTGGCTCGCAGCTTCGCAGTGCAAGCCTGGGGGACCAACTTGGCTAGCGTCCCCACCAAGGTTGTTCGAAGCAGGTTCGAAGTGCGGTGCTATTTGCAGCACTTGCGATTACGTTCCTAGATGTTAAAGGTGCATGTGAGTCGTCAGAAGGATTGTACATACGCCGATCAAGCACCTGATCACTCAGTGGGAATTTGGACTTGTACGCCACTGGCATTCCACAAGCTTTTCAACAGCAGCTTCAGCTTCAAATTGATCTGAAATCGCGACAATACTTCATTCACATCACGAATATGACTCAGACAGCGCAACGTTAGCTGTGGCACATCTGCGGTCACTTGTGCACTAGGCAGCACCCAGCTGGCAGAGCACCGAATTTCAGTCTGCGAGCTGCCTGCATTCAGCTGGTCTCAGAGCAGCCACTGGGATCAAGACGAGCGGCTCGACACACAGCAGCGACGCCGTCGCGACCCCTGCGGCAATGCCCGTTGCTTCTGCCACCAATGCGTCCGCGTCGGCGCTAGGGGAAGCGGCCGCAGACCTGCGCGTGGCGCTGGCGGGCCGCTTCGTCATCCCCGCGGCGGAAGTGGCGGAGCTCAGACGGCGGCACGGCCTCGGCGAGGCCGAGCTGCTTCAGGCGCTGATCGAGCCCGCGGCGGCGCTAGCGCGGCCGCCCATATCGAAGTTCCACGTCGGGTGAGCGACGCTGCCAGACGTTTGCCGTGCACACGCACCAGTCGACAAAGGTGCACGGTATGCTTTGGCGTGCAAATGCCGACCGTGTGCATGCGGGTTGCCATGCTCGCGCTCGGATCGCCATTGCGCATGCATTCGTGGCGCACGCGTGCGCTCGTCTCAATGCGCAGGGCGGTGGGGCTGGGCGACAGCGGCAGCGTCTACCTGGGCGTCAACCTGGAGTTCCCGGGCACGCCCCTCAACAACTCGGTGAGCTGCCTGCTGCATGCTCTGCAGGGCACGCACATGCTCATCGAATAAACCTTCAATGGCCGCTGTGTGCAGTGCTGCAGTGCTGCTGGAGCAACTGTCTAGAGGCAGGCACTGCTGGCTGCTGCCCCCACGTCGCAGCCGGCCTGTCGCACCGTCAGAAACCTCGAGGCCACATTAAAGCACTCGGCATGCCTTTCAGTGTTTGCTATGGCTCTTTCCACCGCGCGTTGCTATATAAAATTTGCAGGTGCATGCGGAGCAGTTCCTGCTGTCGAGCGTAGCGTGGCACGGGGAGGCAGGGCTGCGGCGGCTGGCAGTGTCCGCGGCGCCCTGCGGCCACTGCCGCCAGTTCTACTCCGAGCTCGTCTGCGCGGTGCGTTCCACACCGACATGACGTGGGCTTTCAGTCCCACATACACAGCCCCAAACTGCCGATGTCTTACAACGGCTGCCGCCAACTCTAAGTCTCTGCAAAGGGCAGCGTCTTGGCTGGCTCAGCTTTCATGGGCCAGGCTGCTCTGCAGCGCTGCTGTGGCTTCGCTTCCAGCAGCGCTCACTCAGTTCGCTTCGCATTCGCTGGCGCTGCGCTGTCACTTCCGCTGCATGTTGGAAGAAAATCAAATTGCATCCAGCTTTCTGACTTCGCTGCATCGGCCCGCAGGAGACTGTCCGCATCAGCTTCGGCCACCCGCCGGCGGAGTATTCTCTGGCGCAGCTGCTGCCACAGCGATTCGGACCGGGCGACCTGCTCGACGACCCCGCAACGCCGCTGCTGCTGCAGCGGCAGGACAACAGCGTCAGTTTGGCGTCGGACGCCGCAGCGGCAGCGAGCCAGCGGTGCGGCTGCGGCAGCAGCAGCCGCGGCAACGGCGCGGACGCTTTGGCGGCGAGCACCAGCTGCAGCTGCGGTCCGGAGCCGAACGAGGGGCTGGTGCGCCAGGCGACAGACGCCGCGCTTGTGGCAGCCGGTCAGGTGGGGAGCCCTCTGAGACGCCCTGGGCGGACCTCCAACACAGCTTACTCATCCAGATGGCGTTGATCGTCATTGCCAGCCGCATGGCCAGAACGCTCTCTGTGCATGCTATTATCGCAGCGTCCACCGCCTGCTGCGTCCTGGCGTCACAGCAGTCTGCGTGCGGTGCACACTGCAGGTGCAGGCAAGGAATCGTCATGCACAGTGTCGCGGCAGCTTCGCTAGAGCACATTCTTCACTCCGCAGGCGTATGCGCCGTACACGCACTGCCCGTCGGGCGCAGCGGTCGTCACGGCCACAGGCGGCGTGCACCACGGAGCGTACCTGGAGAGCGCGGCGTTCAATCCGGGCCTGGGGCCGCTGCAGGCCGCGCTGGCGGCGGCGGTCCGCGCAGGGCTGCGCTCCTACGACGAGGTGGGCCCATTGCTGCATGCGTTGTGTTTACAGCTGCGATGGTGGAATTTCAGGAAACTGGGGCGCCGTGGGGTGCTGAGGGTCTGCACAGCCCAAGAATGATTGCCTGGACTTTGGCAAAGGACATCTCCGATATGACACGCCCGGCATCTGGTTCCAGCAGCTTCGTCGCTTGCGTTGGTCGATTGAGTGCAGAGTATGGCATTCTCATCCGGGCAGGTGCGGCACGTGGTGCTGGTGGAGCTGCCGGGGGCGGCGGTGCGGCACGCTGACAACGTGGAGCTGGTGCTGCGATGCATCGCGCCACATGCCCGGCTGACGGTCCTGCCCGCACAACGGAGGGGCGCCGCTACATAGCCGTTCACGTATACGTGAAGCGGCAGCGGTGATTACTTTGGATGGCGACGCGCCGTGACTGGCAAGGCCACCGGCGGCTGCAGTGGCGGCGTGCGAAGCGCCGGCGCCGCGGGCAGCTGCGCTGTTGGGAGAGTATTGGATTGCACGACAGAGTAAAAGGTGGAGAAGAGGAGAGCAGGCTCCAGAAGTGATGGTACCTTGTGAGACACACCGTGCTTGTCAACAGTGCTGTGGAGGGACGCAGACGAAAACTCATTTGCACACGGCTGGCCAAATGTGAAATGTGCGCACTGAGCATCGCACATGCTGGCAACACGCACTCGTGATGAGCATGAGCTCTCTAGCCCACCAATTTCGGTAGGTGTGCATGCATGGTGGGGGTATTGTCTGCTAATTCCACAATTTGCGTACCTACAAGCAAGTGCTGGCTTTGCCAGGGCAGGGCCGCATGAGCGCCAGGACAGCAGAGCGGGCCGGATGGGCTGGGTGGAAAGAGGGGAGGGTCGAAACGCGAGGGACTGGTGGAGGGGGCATTAGTCATCCGAGACGTTCTGTCAACCAGCATTGAACGACAAGCACACATGCCACACTCGAGACAGGTCCCTAACGATGTGGAGAAGCCATTGTGCCCTCTCCCTGCATCTAGAGGTGCATTTTGCGCCATGTCAACGTCCCAGCCCTCCCACAATTCCGGCGCACGATGAAGAGCAGAATACCTCAAAACAAGCGAATTATCCTGTGCGGACATTGCTGCAGTCCGTACCTCTAGCAAGACACTGTGACACAAGGGCAGCCACGCCGTCGT
>JAABUW010003865.1_pt1 | contig 20866 bp, 19 predicted proteins | sample 5560081 | NCBI WGS metagenome assembly JAABUW01 (sample SAMN10711882, study PRJNA513363) | rock metagenome | isolation source: Antarctica rocks | place: Antarctica: Victoria Land, Knobhead sud
TAACTTTAGGCTCGTGGAATCGTTCGAACCAACCACCTGTCCGTCCTTATCTCCGCCCAGCTTCGCGGGGCGCTGCCATTGCCATTCCCGAACGTCTTTGCTTGGTACGAATCGGGTACAAGGGCCATGTCGCTTAGCCATTGGATTCGTTCGTCTAGGATTTCCGTGTAGAGATCTCGCGCACTGCACAATCTTGTTCAGCTCCGCTTTTTGGCTTTCGAACGCCTCAAGCTCGAGATTGAAAGTCTTGACTCCAGCGACAGCTTTTAGGTCAAGTACGGCGTACACGGACTCTTTGTTCAACGTCAATGCCCAGCGGAGGCTTTGCTCGGCGCCCAGCCAGTCCGAGTGGCGGATCGTGATGGTCAGGGTATCTGGTCGTAGTCCGCTTTCAACGAAGCGCTTCGGCAGCATTATGTTCAAGAGAACCCCGCTGTCAACTTGCGGATCGTAGCACAATCTTTCGACTTGAAGTGCCTGCATGAAGAAATGGATGTGCTTGATGTGCTGCAGACGTCCAGGGCTCAGGTGGCGGAGGAAGGTGTGGTAGCACTGCCACTCTTATTGAGCTTTGTATTCTTCAGCGCAGACAGTTCTAGTATCTCGTTGCTGATTACGTGGAGGAGCTTGTACGGTCCACGGCTGAACCAGAAGGTGTGCTCCGCTTGCCGCATGTAAGAGTGAGCCTCCAGCCAGAGACGTCTGCATGTCAAGAGGTGGCCTGTGAATACGGCACGGGCGCCGATATAGCCAGGGCGGTAGTAGTATGCTGATTTGGAAAATCCAGTGCCGGGCTCATCGTACTGCGCACTGGAATACGCGAGGATGAGGTCGCGACGCTCTTGCGGTAGTTGAAAAAGTAAACATGAGGCTTGAGGGTGGCACTTCGCTAGATTACTAGGGGTGGTCTCGCTAGCCATAATGATCCGGCGGCGTGTCTTGCGTTCGATGGCGAGTGAAGCTCTGACACCCATAGTGGGTTCACTTTGGCGAGGCATGCTCGCCGGGTGTAGTCAGAGTTCAAGTATATTGAAGCCAAGAGTGAAAGAACTAGTAGGAGAGGTTGAGATAACGAAGGAGGTACCCCTTGGTACTTATGCATATCGGGAAGCTGGTTGATAATGTCTGACTACTGAGTGGCAAGTGGTCGTTCAGGCGTCCTGTCTCGGGTCCGTGACAAGTAACCAGGAGGCAGTAGGCAGATATGTGGAACTCTCTGGCTGCCTTGGTCAAGCGCGGTCTTGCGTCGCCCTATGTCGAAGCATTCGACGCATTTCGAAGTTCCTGTAGCAAATGTCATGCTTGCAAGGAGCTGAGGAGTAAGTAGAACTACTTCATGGGGATTGCGGAGATAAGATGGAAGGCGCTGACGACATGCAAGTGGCGTTCAATGCTCGAACATGAACTTCGCGACTGTCCAGAATCCGCAAATCATTAGCAAAAGCGGTTCTGGATGCGAGGGATAACCGGTACCCCCACATACATCTGCGCTCGCTGCTTGCGGGTAAGGAGCACCGTCAGTGTCAATCAACATTACTATGGTCTTCGCAATGCATCAAGCTCAGCAAAACCACCTTCGAGCGGCGATGGCTTGGAGTCGCAGCCCCCGAAGGTGGCAGAAGAGCAGGGAGCCATGTCCAGACGACTCGCGGCAATGAGCGAACAGAGCATCGAGACCGGCGGTCGAAGCGCGCAGAAGGCAGTCGCAGAAGCGGGCTTCAGTGAGGACTTGAAGAGGGAGCTGGAGGAGAAGATTGCCAATGCCACCTTCCGAAGCGACAATGCCCAGGCTTTTGCGCAGAGCGAGCTACCAGCCAGCGCTGGCAGGGGTACCAGAGATATCGCAGCCGCCAGGCCATGGACAGGCAAAGAGTCGACAGAGGACGCAACACTCCGGATGTTGACAGACGCTCACAAGCCCCTGCGGTCACCAGCACGGATTCCTGACATTCGTGGTCCACCTAGTAAGATCGATACGGGACGACCGAGTCGTAAGCCTGATGCTGGAGCCAGAATTGCGAACGCTCGAGATCGGACATCGATGTACGAGTACACGAAAGATGCTGGACTGTCGGAGCAAGAGCGGGACAAGCTGCGGCAGGAAATGAAGATGCGCTTCTCACCTATTGGCCGACCTGGACCAGCGAGTGTGCAAGGACTGGCTTCTTTGGCGAACCAACGGATCGACGATGCTATCGCCAGAGGCAAATTCAAGAATCTACCTCGTGGACAGAAGATCGAGAAAGATCATAATGCCAATAGTCCGTTCATTGATACAACGGAGTACTTCATGAACAAGATCATTCAGCGGCAGGAGATCGTGCCACCCTGGATTGAGAAGCAGCAAGAACTGGTCTCAACAGCGACCAAATTCCGCAGCCGGCTGCGTGCGGACTGGAAGCGGCACATGGCGAGAGTCATCTCAAGCCGCGGCGGTGGTTTGGAAAGGCAGATGCAGCTGGCGGAGGAATATGCCTTCGCCGAGAGCGTCTACAACCCAACGAAGAAAAAAGAAGAAACGCTAAACGCCGTCGACGACTCCGGCCACGTCTCTCAAATCTCGCTCTCCGGCGAGCTCAAAGTCGCCGCTCCTGCGCCTACCATGTCAATCCAAGAAGAAGAATCCCAAGTCGAGAACGAAATCAAGATCGTGGAACAAACCTTCAACTCCGACGGCTCCCTCAGATCCCAACCAGATACAACGATCAAGATCTCCACCTCGCAACCCGATCAACCCCTCTCCGCTGCTCAGGACGCACCTTCGCCACCGCGCCAACCCACCGTAGGTCTATTTCGCGACCCCACCTGGGAGTCCACCGAAACGCCCTACCTCAACGCCGCCATCGCGAACCTCAACTCCATCACCCGCACCTACAACCTCGTGGCCCCTGCCCCTGCGCGGAAACCTTACTACTACCTCGACCGCGAATTGCGTGCGTGTTTCGCGGACGTGGCGCCCCAGATTGCTGGATACATCAGGGATCGTGCGCTGGCGCCTAAGGTCAAGGGGGTGGAGATCGTGGGACATAAGGCGGGAGGTGTGTTGGAGAAGTTTAGTATGGAGAGGAATGCGCAGGTGTGGGAGGATCGGAGGGCGGCGTATGGGTTTAGGCAGTTTTGGAGGGATTTGTTTGGCAGTAAAAGCAAGACGTAGATCTCATAGATGTGACATATAGATGAGCAGTTGAACGTGGATGGACGTCGTTAATGCTTCAGAGATGGTAAGGACTGTGTTGGCCACCCACTTCTGGACGAGAACTTCGTTCTTGAAAACGTAAAGAGAGACGAAAAAGTCTTCAAAGTGATGGCATGAGCACGAAAACGTCTTCTCATCGCGGAGAGCTACATCTTCGCCTTGTGTACCTTTGACTTCGGGTTCATATTCGAACCCTCAAGAGCCCAATCCGTAAGCATCAGCGGCAACTCCGTCTCCAACAAGAAAATCGATATCCTGTCCTGCATCTGCTTCATCGGCTTCTCCGTATCAATCTCCTGGGCCCTCGCATATTCCGCCTCGCTCGCACCATGCGTAGCCATCAATCCATTCAGGCCGCACGCGAACGGCCTGAACTCCTTTCCTCCATTAAACGGACGACTCTTATCTTGCGCATGGACAATCGGCCCATAGAACTCGCTCATAGTATTACGATGGTAATACGGAATCCAAAGTGTCTCCTCGCCGACTTGCCATCGTGGACCTATCACCGCGAAGTCCACTACCGCGGTGCCTCGCGCCGCGTTGGAGGGTACAGTGAGTACGGTAAACAGGCTGGGGTCGTGCTCATCGAAACGGACGTTCCCTAGGGCACAGAAGCGGGCGAGGTCGTATTTGTAGGGGTAGGAGGTCCCGTGCCAGGCGGCCACGTCGAACGGCGTGTGCGTTTGGGTGCAGGTCCAGAGGCGGGAGTTGAGGCGGGAGATGGTTCTCCAGTCTGCGGTGTCCGGGATGAGGGTTTGGGAGGTGGTTGAGAGTTTACCGGAGTATGCGGCGGTGGGGATCTGGAAGTCACGCGCGTTCGCTAGGCCGGTGCTGCCGATGACGCCCAAGTCGGGGAGACGGAAGTGCCCTTGGTAGACTTCGCAGATGTAGCCTCGTGTCGAACCTGCCGGGAGGGTGACACGGTGACGGATGCCGCGAGGTATAACTGCGATTTCGTTCTGGCGGACGAGCAGGTTGCCGAGTTCAGTTTGGATGTCTAGGGCGCCGGCTTGAGGAATGATGAGCATATCTCCATCAAGCGAGGAGAATGCGTTGTGCTCCGGCATGTCCTTTGAGACGTGGAAGAGATAGATGGCGAGACCTTGTTTCTTTGCTGGGTCGCCGTTACTTCCCAGCAGCTTTTGGAAGGTCCAGTCGTTATTCGTGCTCATATTGAGAGATGTCCACATGTAGCCGTTTGGCGTCCAGTGTCTAGGCTTGTCGATGGCGGAGTGATCGTCGTACGGGACGAAGTCGCTGTGAGTCAAAGATGAGTTGGAGCGGTACAACCATGTCTGCAGGTTGTGGTCCCTCGGTGCCGTGAACGATGAGCCAGATATTCGCTCTGTTCGGAGACCATAAGGAGGATTTTGGGGCGAGTTGTTGACGGGTGAGTTCGCTCCTGGGAACGCTCCACTTTGATGGTAGTTCCGAAGCCGTCTAGGTAGCTGTACTTCTCCTCCACGGCGAAGTTGGTCACTGGTGGCATGCTGGCCGGCTGTACGCTGGATAGCCAGCTACGAATTGCTTGATGTATTTGTCCGCGATGTGACGATCAATGTTTGAGTGAACATAGGCCAGGAATGACGATCGTCACCCACATTATCTGCGTTTGGAGATAGCAAGTGTGATTCATCTCGACCATGTAACCGCTCCAAGATCAAAGTCTGTGAGTTGCAGTCCCAAAGTCCACTCGGTATAGCCGTTGTCTCGGCAGCGATGTGCATGTACCAACCCCACTTTCGCAGCAGCTCCTGCAGCGCCATTCTCGGAGTCGTGCCTAGGTAGCTCAACACCAGATAGCATGAGTTGAAATACTTCCAGATACCATTGGACTTGTGAGATCTTATTAGAACCGGCGATCGTGGATTGTGGGAACCTGAAGAGGCGGAAGTCAATAGTTCAACCAATATGGACCCAGCAACCTCATCGCCACCGGAAGCAATCACTCAGATCATCTACCTTAGCATCCCAGCCGACAAGACTTTGAACGATGCTCAATCGTACTGCGGCGGGTTGTGGACAACTGCGCTGGACCTGATCGAGAGCTCGGAGGGTTTCCGGAGGTTGTACTGGGGACGCTGTTTGGAACAGCCGGAGGATGTACAGCTGCATGTTGGTAGGTCCTTGATTTCGTTTGGAAAGCTGTCATTTGAGTTCAGAAGGCCATGATAGTGGCAAGCAAGCGGGCCTCTTGATTTGCTGCGTGTTCTTGAGTCTCAACTTGATCCGCTGTCATGCCAACGCCTCTTCTTAGTCCGACAGACGCTCAACTACCATGAGATCTTCCGCAAGTCCCAAGCACAAACCCAACTCACCGCCCTCCTGCACGCCCTCGGCTCCTCCGGTTCCAGCAACCCTATCAAAGCCATCCGCTACGTTGCGATGCAGGACTTCACCCCAAACAGCCAGGCTCTCGGCAAAGGCGCACCCTTTACAGGATCGGCGATCTACCTCAATCCGACAGCCGCCTGGCACGAAGGTGCGTGGCCGCTGTGGACGCACATTGTGCGCTACATCGACGGCTGTATGGGCTGTTGTGGTGGGCAGATTTTGGGAGGGGTGGAATTGATGGGGGAGCCGACGTATGCGGGGGAGGTGAAGGTTGAGGGTGAGAAGATGGAGAGGTGGGAGAAGGAGAAGTGGGAGGGGTATCTTGTTTATGTGGGGTGGGAAAGTGTGGTAAGTGGGAGTTTTGACTGTGCTTACTCTCTGCTCTTGTGCTACGCAACCCGCATAAGATGGTGGCTGCGTAGGGCTATGGTCAGTGAGCAGTTTGGAGAAGTGAGCTGACGCTTTTGTTCCATGCCAACAGGACAAGCATGAGGCGTATCATCACACCAAGCATTTCGCCCAGCATAGGGTGATATTGGGCTGTGGCAATGCGGGTTTCGCTGAGTATGGCCATGTTGTGTTCGAGGGGAGCAGGGACAGCAAGTCCATTGCGAGACTTTGATCCGGTGAGGATGGATTCAAGCAGAACCCTAGGTCTGTAGGCAATGAGGCGTTCGGGATTTGCAGGAGTTTGGATGAATAATTCCACTTCCGTAGGGGCCCTACCTCATTTCCTCGTGCATAAGCATACCGGTGAAGTATGACCGACATGCCAGCGAGCATACCGTACGATGTGTTGTCCTGAAGGGGAAGTTCGCGTTGCCACTGACGCGATGGTGGCTTCCGTGGCTGGCGTTCGTAGTTCTTCTATCAATATGGCATCGTGTTGGTTCCAGATGGGATGTTGGCCCTTAGATATGTGATGGCTTACGCCAGCAAGCGACTCGACCCCAACGTCTGCGTGGTTTCCGTCATTGTGTGGTCATGGTGAATTGTGGAAGTAAGGCGGGCTTGAAGCCTCATGTTTTCTGGCGCAGTTGAAGAAAGAACCAGATGCTTGGCAAACGAGGGTCGGACTTTCCTCCACATCACTCCCGCGCACGGACGCCAGCAGTTACCGACTCCCACGTCCAAACTCGGAGCACCCAACACACACTCTTCCACCCCGCCACCGACAACTCCCCACTCATATCGATCCCTCTGGAGAGTTCCGAGGTGCACGTGAAGGGCTCAACCCCGTCTTTGAGAACGTGTGCACTGCGCGAAGTCGGTGGCAGCTTGCAGGGTTCCGGGAGCGGCAGCATGACAAGCAACTGACCCCATTCACGACCAGCGGAAACCCGCGTACGCCTTCCTACCACACTCACCTGCACGACGTGCATACCACACAATCATACGGCGAACTTCTCCATCGCGCGTCAGAAGCGGGGAAGAGCAGCAGTCCGGGCGTGTCAATCTCGCGTCGGAGGTTCGGGGCAGGAGAGATCGGAAGGGCGGAGATAGCATGGACGCACCTCCCCCTCACGGCCTGGGACTACACACCGACACCAACATGGATCCCGGAGCCGTCCTCTCGACCGCACCGGCATCGCCCATAGAGGAGCTGCCTTACGACAAATCCCCCCTGCCAGCGGAGCAGGCCCCCCCCACCACCAACACCACCAACATGAACTCTTCCCACATGCTACCACCTCAACACTCCACCGTGGCCCAGGTCAGCTTCGGTCCCGCCACCCAGCAGACAGTCACCACCGTCACCACCACCACAACCATCTCCCTAAACCCTCTCGTTATAAAGCCGCCGAAGGACCTCTTCGAGCGAGATCTGAAGCAGTTCCCGCTAGCCCTCACTCCCACTCCCAGCTATCTCAAGAAGTACTGCGTGGATTATGACGGACAGCCAATACACTTCCAGGAAGAAGAAGATGCTCAGCGAACTATGAGGAAGCATCAGCAGCTGCAGGAGAACATCCGGAGACACAACGGCTCAATCAGGTCAGAGACAAGGCAAGATGACTATCAAACGCCTGCGAGAGAGCCAAAGGAGTCACGGCTGGGAAGGGAGGTCATCGGCGTACGTGCTTCGAATGCTCAGAAGCGGACCGCCACTCCTCCGTCGATAGCAGACGCGGTGGAACTGGCGAGTTTGCACAGGAAGATCAAGAAGCCGCGCTCGCACCTACACAAGACACATGCTGGAGTTACGGAGCACTCATCGCTGCACCAGAGGGCGGTCTCGGGTGGGGTGTCGACCCACTCACCAGTCACCCCGGACACCGACAATGGACTCATCGCGCCGCCTGCACCCAAAGCAGGACCCAGTACCCACGGCAACAGGCGCAGACGTAGTCCGATGCCGTCTCAGTCGAGGTTGCAGGAGTTGCAGCAGTCAGATGTGGAGATGGACAGCCCCGATCTTCAAGATGAAGACTCTCTGCTTGGACCGCCCTTTTACGGCAGGAAGACCGGACGGAAACACCAGAGCTTTACTGAAGACAGCGAGACGTCTGGAGAAAGCCAGTTGGAATTGCGCGACACACCATCGATGGGACAGACTGGCCCCGGATCGATGCCTATGCCAATGTCCATGAGCCGTAGACCCAACCTTCCGACGATCCTCACGAGCTCTCAGCAGGATGCGAGCCTTCCTAGTCCGAGTCTCTCGCCCATCACTGCCGCTGCGAATCTTGCTTCACGTCAAAATGCCTTCGACGCCTCGTTCGGTGCAGCTTTGCCCGAAGCTGCGGACGAGTCCACTCAAATGGACATCGACACCAGTAAGACACAGACGCCAGACTTCTCGTTCACATCACAACCAAGAGATCGCCATTTCAGCTTTGGACAGCCTCCACCCACTCTTCCGCCGCGGCAACAAGAGCTTACAACCTCCAACAGCGGTCCGACCGTGATGGACATCCCTACCATGGTGGAAACTTTCGACAGCATGCCTGAGGCTATGCAAAGCTACCTCATCTATCAATTCCTGCGTCGTAGCGCGAAGCCGACCCTGCAAATGGTTGCCAATGTCGTCAATCCGGCTTTGAAATGCGATCCATTCAGTGTACTGCCCGTCGAGCTTGGCTTGAACATCATTCGGTACCTGGACGTGCAGAGCATGTGTCGCGCAGCGCAGGTCTCGAAGCGCTGGCGCCGCCACATCAACTTTGACGAGAAGGCATGGCAAGACCTCCTCGAGCGCGACGGATTCGTCTTACCTGACGGCGAGATTCTGCGCGCCATCAAGGAAGGCTGGGGCTGGCAGCATCCCGGCGAGGATGGCTACGAAGAAGATCTCTCCAGGAAGCATTCAACGGCATCAGAAGACCGCGAGCCGATCAGTCCGACTGATGCGATTGTGCTCAGCGACGACGAAGACACTACGTCATCAGCCGTGCCAGTGCGAACCAAGCGGAAGTCGATGGCTAAGCATTCCAGCTCATCTAAGAAATTGAAGCGCAGGTCGGTCCAAGTGGAAGCATCTGCAACCAAGCCAAGCGCATCGACCTCCGGCAACCGCATCAGCCGACTGCTTGCATTGAAGACGGGGCCTAATGCGCTGGCTCAGGCGGCTCAGCAAGCTGTACCGAATCCCACAAATGGTCTCCAAAGCTTGAAGAGCATGCATCTGTTCAAATCTCTTTACCAGCGTCATTACCTCGTACGAAAGGCGTGGATGTCTGAGGATTGTCAGCCGCAGCATCTGGCGTTCCGAGCTCACCATCGTCATGTAGTTACTTGCTTGCTGTTCGATAGTGAGAAGATTCTGACTGGAAGCGACGACACGAAGATCAATGTCTACGACACCAAGACTGGTGCTTTGAAGAACAGGCTCGAAGGGCATGAAGGTGGAGTCTGGGCATTGCAATACGATGGTGATACGTTGGTGTCCGGCTCAACCGACCGCAGCGTGCGAGTCTGGGACATCAAATCTGGAAGGTGCTCGCAGGTCTTCCAAGGCCACACTTCAACAGTACGTTGTCTGGTCATTCTCAAGCCTACACAGATCGACACTGCGCCAGACGGATCTCCGATCTTGATGCCAAAAGAGCCAATCATCATCACTGGCTCCCGCGACTCCACCCTCCGCGTCTGGAAGCTGCCCAAGCCAGGCGATCCACAAGTCTACCACGCCGGCCCACCAGCCAACGACCGCGATAACCCCTACTTCCTTCGCACCCTCTCCGGGCACCATAACTCGGTGCGCGCGATTGCTGCTCATGGCGACACCTTAATCTCCGGCTCGTACGACTGCACTGTCCGGGTTTGGCAGATCTCAACCGGCGACCTCATCCACCGTCTACAAGGCCATACGCAAAAAGTCTATTCCGTCGTTCTGGATCACGAGCGCAGCCGCTGCATCTCGGGCTCCATGGACAACCTCGTCAAAGTCTGGGATCTCCAATCTGGCGCTTGCGTCTTCAGCCTCGAAGGCCATACCTCCCTCGTCGGATTGCTGGATCTTAGTCACGACCGTCTCGTGTCTGCGGCCGCGGACAGCACGCTCCGGATCTGGGACCCAGATACTGGCACCTGCAAGTCCACCCTCTCAGCACATACCGGCGCGATCACCTGTTTCCAGCACGACGGCCAAAAGGTCATTTCCGGCAGCGATAGGACGCTCAAGATGTGGAATGTTCGGAATGGAGAGTGCGTGCGGGATTTGCTTACGGATCTTAGCGGGGTATGGCAGGTCAGGTTCGATGAGCGGAGGTGTGTTGCAGCGGTACAGAGGAATAACTTGACGTACATTGAGGTGAGTCTTGCTACTACAAACTTCAGAGTGTGAGAATCTTTGGCTAATTTGTGCTACAGGTCCTCGACTTCGGCGCCGCGCGCGATGGTGTTCCGGCGATCGATCGCGGTCGCAGGGTTGTGGTTGATCCAAGGGCCAGGGAGATCGAGGATGTGGAGAGTGTGCCTGTTGACGCGGACGCTGCTGCCGCGTGATTGCGGCGGCGGCTACGTGATGTTGGGGATTGCTTGTGCTGGTGCGGTCGCTTTCTGACCGCGTGCTATATTTCTGGTTGGAAGCGGGATTACTGGAGCATTCCTTGAGAAGCATTTGTTGTGGGATGGTGTTGACGTTTTATTGGGAGTCCACGGGATGTGCTGTGCTGTGCTGGGCTGTACGATGGAGGTTATGGGTTGTGTTCGGTCGTTCGACCTTGCTTGCTTGTTTTGCATGGATACCATCACTGGCTGGCGTGCCTATCACTATGCCGATGTACGGAGCGGTAGAGCGCAGCCTGTAGCTGAGACGAGAGAAGACATCATGTTTGAAACAATCCTTCCTGCGATGTCATCGTTCATACATATAGTCAATCGCTGATGGACACAAGCTCATCTATCGTGGGTATCTTTCATGCGTCCATCGTAGCTCCAGCTCAATCCCAACCATATCAAATATCACACACCCCATCCCACCTCCCAACACTTGGGATATTCCCACCCCTACCCTTCCCTATTTTTCTCCGCCAACCTCTTCGCATTCCTCTCCCTCCACCTCCTCACCCCACTGTCAACCTCCGCCCTTGTCACCCCATCCCGCACCAACTGCATCACCACCCCCAGTTCCTCCACATTCTTATTCCGCGCCTCGTCGTCGAAGAACAGCATTTCTTCGTAAGGCATTTTGCTCGCTTTGTGGATCTTCTGGAAGTGCGTGGTCTTGCTGCCGGGGTAGGCTTCGAAGAAATCGAATGCACTTATCGCCGGCTTACTACTTCGCTCCGCCTCACCATCGACAGCTTCGGCTGGCAGATGTAAGAGATTGAGCATTTTGCGTGCGAGATCTGGAGCGCCCGTCCGACTCGCGCACCCCACCTTGATCTCCCGCTCCTTCAGCGCGGCAAGTATAGGCGCTACATCGTTGTAGAAACCGTATGTGCCGCCGTGAGCGTCTCGTACGCTTTGGTTGTAGTCTTTGGGGTTGGCTTTGAGGGGTGGCGAGACGTGGGTGTCGACCCAGAAACTCCAGAGAGTGTAGTCCAGATCGAAGACTATAAGTGTTGGGAGGGGGAGACCGTCGTTGAAGGTCTCCGGGGCAGGGAGGGCGGAGGGGGGGTGAAATGTCGCCGAATCGCAGGAGGAAACGTGCAAAGCGCGCTCCAAACACCGAAGTCGCATCACCAGAACGCTTTGCAGAAGAATTGCGATGTTTCCACGACCGTATGCGAATGACCTAACGTCGGCGAGGCACTTCGGGGCACCAAGACGGCCAGATTGAGGGTGTCGACCGGTCTACCATTAGAATCGGGGGAAGTCACGACGACTTCTTTGGTTTCCCATACAAGTTTCGTCCGAGCGTCCGAGGCATTTACAACGACTTCTTTGCTTTTTGACCCTGACTTCTTTGCTCTTCCCGCCCTCGAAATGCCTCTAAACTTGCATAAGTATACAAGCGGACACTGCCTATAACGCTACAAAGTCTTAAGTCGATACTGTTGCCCATTATTCAATATGTAGGGTTCAACATTCTCGGTGCAGAAGGAAGTAGCATCAGGGTTGCTTAAGGAAGGGAGTATATAAATATCTAGAACGACCAAAACGAGATGTACAATTATACAACAAAACAATGTCTAATCCCACATTGACATATAGTGCTTAAGGAGCCGCCGGAACCATTCGCATAGGCTACGTAGCACCCGAACCAACGATAGACGCTACAATCGCGCGGTGTATAATCCTGCGAGGACATGAAGAGCGTTATCGCCAGACCTAACTACCACCTTAGAAGTGGAGATGAAGTCGTCCGCAAGGCGAATTGCCGGCATGGCAGGGGCATGGGAAAGTCGACACTTCGTACGGGCAAGAGAGGTCGACAGGCAGTTAGAGGACGTCGTCTTTACGTGGAAATCCAAGAAGAGAATCACATGCCACACCACATGTAGGCCTTCTGTATAGTTTGTCAGTCTGGACCCTCGTCTCGTCCGCGCAGACCAATGACAGGACTACACGTCAGCTCCACTGGGACAGATGACCCAGCGGAGCTGACAAGCATAAAGGAGAAGAAGGGCCCTCCTCTCGATTACGTCCTTTCATGTCCTTGCGACTAGTCCAAATACCCCGAACCCAGAGGGATTGTCTATACGATCACGAGGATGGAGGAGTCAATGACGAGGAGGGCTAAGGTTGTGGTATGTGTCAAAGATATGGAGTGAACGGTACGAAGTGAAAGGTATGAAGTGAACAAGTGCTAATGGCGGCTAGGTTCAGCAGCCATCCGCCGAGCACCCAGAACTAAGGAAAGCACCACGGTGCCGGATATGCAAGGCCACTACGCAGAAAAGGTGGACAAAGCGAGAAAACACTAAAGGGCACGGCGGCCGGCCTTACTATAAGTGCATAAAGTGCTGGAACTTCTTGTGCTTTGGCGACATGCGAGGCATCCATCCCGACAATCCCGCGTGTCGATGCTCACCTCGCCGAGACAGCCGAGCGGTTCTAGATGGGGGTTGGAATGAGAGGGGGAAGGGTTGGGCGGTGCACTTCCGATGCGCGGTTGGGAGGTGTGGGTTCGTCAAGGAAGGGGAGTTGTTGATGTTACCGAACAGGCCCCTGCGCGTCGATGAGGTCGTGAAAGCCGGACTGTAAGATGGAGTTGATGGCAGATATTCGTGGAGACGGACTGGCGAAGGAGGTTTCATGTAGACTGTCCCCATAACAATTGGCGTCCGCTCGAGTTCCCGATGGCGACCGTGCATATTGCAACGACTATCAGTCCACGTCCGAGTCTTCGGGACAACAAGAGCGGGTTCTGCCAGCGACGGGAGCATTTCGGCATCTTCGAGTATGTGGGACTGGCGGGGACGATCTTTTTGCCAAAAGAGAGGAGCAGACTGCGGTAGGAGTAGGCTGCGCGAGGAAGAGGCTGCTCCGGGAAGACGATCAGGTCTGTCAACGAGAACACTCAAATGGGAATTGCTCGCGTTCCTAATGTTCTCTCGAAAGCGACTGTTCATCCCTGCAGTGATATCTCATCGTGCGCTCGCCTGCCCTGGTCTGACCACACCACCCGTCGTCATCCGCCATTGAATGGTACACGACGCTCAAGGGTCTGCGCAGGTGGAAGAGAAGTAGTGGAGTTGTGCTGTCAGAGTGGTCGCGTTTCCGGAGGACTGGCGAATGCCATGAGGAAGGGAGAAGGCTACACACTGATTGCCACGTTTAACGGCCCGAGCCGGGCCCATGGACAAGGGGTCCACCTCCAGGTCTTGGATTGTTATGTTGTTTTGTGGGGTCGGGAGACTCCCGACTTCACCACCATGTCACTTCATGCGTCTGTCTACTCCCCTTCGACTGCCTCAATCCGAAACTGGCTTGACGGCGTACCTTCACCGCAGCCGACCACCATCGGAAGGAAGCGCAAGTTGTGCAATAACGAAACGATGGTCGCAAGTCCAAACGTCGCGCGCCGCTGCAAAGCCGAAGTCCTAACATCGTCGCATGGAATGATGCCGGGAACATGATGTGGCGTCGCGAAACAAGGAGTAGCAAGCAAACGCCGCTGAATCCTGGCGCTTACCGCTATGACGCCACGCTACGGAACCCAAATGGAGGACGGTCAGCTCAGGATGAAGACGGTGGACCGGTTTATGGTGGTGCACAACAAGAGCTGGATGATCAAGAACGGCTAGCGCAGAGTGAAGGCGGCGGAACTGCTCTAGACCCGGACCGGACCCCTCGATCGATACCTCAAGCGCCGTCGATGCCTCCGTCGAAGACGCCATCATCGAGGAGCTCCAACCGCTCCGAGAGTCCCGACAAAATGGCGGGACTGAGAAACAACAAAGGTGGGCTGGACTACGTTATGATTGATATCGATGAGATTCTGGCCAACGAAGAGCACGCATTACACGAGCTTGCGGACGTACTGGACCGGCTGGAAGCCTTCTCGCGAGGAGTGGGAGTTATACCGCCAGATATGCTGGAGGTCCGTCAAGATCCAAGAGTACATCGAGAGCTCCGTTACGACTATCCCTTTGATCCTTCGACTCAAAGAGCTGCTCTTGGTCAGGCTCCAGACATCTCCAACGTGGTCCGCTTGTCCACATCCACGGAAGTGTGCCAGGTAGAGCAAGAACCCGAACCCGCTTGGAATTGCGCCGTTCATTGGCCATTGGCCCAGCTGGCTCTTGATCTTTCGATTCACACGGACAATGTGCTACTGAAGAATATGTAAGTATCGACTTCGAGCCTCCCCATTCTCAAACCTTCTTTGGAACTACGCTAACGTTGGTCTTGGGCAGCACGGTGGCTAGGATACAGCCTACTGAACTGGCCCCGAAACGAATATCTGGTGCCAAGCTACAGTCTAGGATGGTCGACCTGGCATATGTCCTCAAGCCTAGTGTAGCGACCGCCGCTGGGTTCGCCAACCTAAATGTCAGAGGCAACGCCCCTTCAGAAAGCTTCAACCAGAGCTGCCTCAACACAATCATCGACAAACCTCTGGCCTTTAGCATCGAGACCAAAGCAAGCAACGTCGCGGGCGATCAAGGTCTGCTGCAAATCACGATCTGGGCCCATGCGCAATTTGCCAGATTACGGCAATTGGTGAACGCAGCGCATGGAGAGGGGCAGCCTGTACCGCGATTGCTAGCACTACTACTTGCAATTGTGAACGGCGCAACATGGACGTTCTTCGCAGCGAGTCAAGACAAGCATGGAAAGCTAACGCTTTGGCGATACCGGAACGAAATATCGACGAACTCCAAGATCGGAGTCTACCAGGCGGTTGCTGCTCTGCAGCTCATGCTGAATTGGGCGCAGACTATATTCCGGCCCTGGTTCGAGGCGAGTGCTCTGCCTTTGACGCCGGCCCAGAGGACAGTTTTTGGATTGAGGAGAGCGTGATGTAGACCCTACACTTTCTGTGTATCCAGCCTGTCACATGCTACTTCAAGCTTCAGCTCTCGCTCTCCGCCCAAGGATCTCAGAGGGGCTGCTGTGGCGGGCGCTGCCTCCACAGTCCCAATTTCTTGCCCAAGGATCTCTTTAATGTCTAGTCAGCGGTCTGCCGATCGCGTTGTGCCACAGATGATGATTAGGACGAGGAAGACTCCCGCGATGACTAGAATGAGTGAGATGTAGTAATATGATGCGATTCTTGTGGTCGCGAATAACCCTTCACCACGCCAGCTGGTGTGTCGATTTGTGATGCCGCTCTTTCTTCATTACAATCCTCTTCACCAGTGGGCTGACTACATCGATCGTCCTCTCCTCCCACCTGTGGTCGCGGTGGATCCTGCATACCACCGCCTCGGAAGGCCTCAGGTGAGTCTGCGTGGAAGTTTTCGATAGTGTCAAGGTCTTCGTGCACGTGTGAAGGCTCTCGAGCGTTTCGGAAATCGTGTGGTGATGACTCTGCGTTTTGGCTGACATGAGTACTCCTCCACTCTCGTATCTCGAGGCGCCATTGTGCTGCAACCGGCGTCGGCTTTGCGCCTCTGTTGTCTCGCTGACTCCTGCTCGGAAGCGTGGGTCTCGTCGGACTGGAAAATGCCGCTGCCGACCCATGTCTGTTGTTTGATCGAGGCGATCTTCTCGACTCATACGAGGTACTCTGGTCTGTTGCCGGATGTGAAAATGACTAGCTGCACTAGAACAAACCTTCTTTGACTTAGGTTCGCGGACGTAAGTCACAGCTGCTTCTGTCGCGTTTGCTTCCCCGCTTCCCCGCCTTGGCGGGTCTCCGATTCTAAGCAGAATGCAGCGTTCCGCGTTCTCCAGTAGAGACAGGCACTGGACGCAGCTTTCAAGACCAGCAAGGAAACTGCAGTCCCCGCACTTAGCGCCCGCGGACACGCTCTTCCTGCGTGACGTTCACCGCTCTCCCTCTCCATCTCAGTACACTTGCACCACTCTGATGCGTCCACAACCTTCATTCTTCCATCAATTGATTGCAGAAAGTCACCACCTACACTCCCCTGCTCGCGGCATCAATGGAGCATGTTGCAATTGTTCCTGTTCCGCCAAAGGACACTAAATTTAAAAATGGGGTATGGCTGTTTCCTACCGAAGTGGAGTCCGAGATAGCTACTCTGGCAGCTATCTGCCACGTAAAGCAGCAGCAGCGAGGACCTCTGAGAACAGCAACTGGCGCCAAACGAGACGACTGGTCCGATGATGCTGAGTTAAGCAGTGATGATGAGAGTGCTTCGATCTGCGCGGCAGTCATCACGACTGAAGAAACCTTGTCAACCAAGATGAGCTTTCTAGATCGCCTTGCTGAGATCTTGTGCACGAAGAAGCATGCTCACTACGTCACATGTACTAGCATGATTACATATCCAGACAAGGTCACTGTGCTCGCTGCTCGTAACGCAAGTTGGACCGATGCCGATGTTCGTCTCCTGGATGATGTGGCGACTATCATGGAGCAAATTGCCTCGAGAGGTTGGTCTATCTGTCCGTCATGAAACTTCCCTGTAGCTCACTAGGCCGCAGGAACATTCGACATGGACCCGATGCCCGGAATGCGTAAAAAATTGGCCAACCACTATATCCCGAGGCTGAAGTATCATGTCCAATCACTCCTGAAACAACTTGAGCGCCATGATGTTATAGCAGGCTTCGCTCGCGATTGTCGTGGCTTCCAGTCGGGTACCGTCTCTGCTCTAGCCCTTGTTGAGCTTGCCGACAGAGTCTCTAGCAGCCAAGCAGCTAACATGCAAATCACTACGTCCTACGACGACGGTGCTTCGAGCAGGATACTCAGCGACATTCAGTGTATTCGTCGGCCCCTCTTGACGTGCGACGCTTTGTACGACGCCGCTCGACGTGTTGATGGCTTCCAGCAGCTTCAATTCCTTTTGCTGACTGGCTACAAAGCCAAGGAAGCGACTCCATGTACATCACCCTCATCTGGGCCGCTCAATGAACTAGTCGAGTGTCAGTTAGCTAAACCAAAATGGGTCCACGCGGAAATCAGAATGATTACTTACCTGCTCAACTATGACGGTGCTCGCGATGCATTTCGATACCTAGGCATCAGCAAGAAGACTTGTTTCCTATGCGGACATATCATACAAAAGCTAGGGAACTTTAACACTCGTGGCAATCACGGGAAGATATACTCTCAGTGGACGATACCGTCCGCGCTAGAGCTACGAGACAAAAAAATAGAGACCTGGGAGCTTACTATCAAATATCTTCAAGACGTCCTGCAGAGCGAAGCGACACGCAAGGAGCTACCACACTTACAAGCGGTGAAAGAGTCAACAGTGACCACACCTGTAGCTCCGCAGATTGAGAGGTCCAATGTATTCACGAGTCACATTCCAGATCCTCGGCTTCGAGAACGTGAATCCACATGGCTGAGTTCATTTAGCATGCGGGACATCTCCGAGTAGGTGTCCAGGGTATTGTCCGATATGGAAAGACCTACGCTTACTGCTTTGATATGCACAGAGCTGTGGAATACGTCGACAACAGTGCTTACGATATTCAACGCGTACCTGATGTCCAGAGCATTGAGACGGAGATGCGCAAGCTCATGACCGTGCCAGACGGGCATAGCATTGATCTGACTATGTGCTCCTACTGCAAGACCCCACTCAAGACCTCCATAGTCTGCCCGAAGTGCGATGCTTATTCTTACTGCAACCTCGAGTGTCGCCATAAACATTGGATGAAACACAAATTTCACTGTCGGCTTGGACGGCCGATAGATGAGGCAGATCATCTTGTGCAATATTGTCATCGAGAGCAGTACCCTAGCGGTGATGAAGACGTTGCTACCACCTTCGGATTTCGGTGTTTCATCTCTGCTGGCGAGCGTCTCAGACTGTTCGAACTATACCGCAAGTTGATCACGATTGGTTGCGTATCTGACGAAGAGCTAAGAGAGGCATGGAAATCCAATCAACTGAGAGCATTCATTCTGTTCCGTGGCTCACAGCTCCCTCCGCAAGTCATCAAAGACGACTTAACCTGGTTTCGGTCACAGGATTGCTTCGCTGCTGGTAGGGTAAGGGACTTCGGGCTGATCTTGGATTCTGCACAACACGTACTTGGCTCTGGCGGGTTCAATGAGTTGAACACTAGGCAGAAGCAGCAAGCTTATTTATTTTACTGCCAGATTCGACATGGATACATACCTGATGCTGACGAAGATAACTGGCTCAATCTTGGCTTTTGCACTGCACAAGCACGGAATCACAGGAGTCAAATTGGCGGTGCTTATGCCAAATTGATTACACGGTGCACGTTCGAAGAATTCTGGCAAGCTATACAGAAATCCACGATAGTGGAACTCTTCGACAGACACGGATTGACCTCCAGGATTGAAGAGCTGCGTAATTTCACCATTCTTATGCAATCCGTGGGGAAGTGGCACCAGAGCGTATGGGAGCTTAAGCGCTTCATTCAACTCCCCAATGCTGAGCCAATGCGAGCCGTTGTTGCAGACTATGGGTTCATGAACTGCCAAAATGCGCAAGACCGTGTGGATCTCCGCGCCTTATATTCCAGATTTTTTGACATGGGCTTTGACGAAATACGACTACATCAAGCATGCGTAGAGGGGCGCCTTGCATCCCATATGGAATCTGTCATGGGCAAGCTTCTTCTCACGAGGGAGCTCTTATCAAATATGTACCCGCTCGATCGTTGCAGTCATGCGGGTTTGGTGGCAGAGAAACCTGTGATATGTACAGAGTCGAATTATAGCCTCACGTGTGAATTGCTACAAGCTGAAGGAACTAATTCGGTGGTCTGGACAATTCCAGATGAGTGCGACGAGGATATGAAAGAGACAATGCCGGAACGAGCCGCATATCTGATGGGAAGTATGGGAATTCAGAGGACTACTTTCAAAGGCCAGAATATAGAGATGATATCTAGTGGATAGACCGCAAACCTGACCCGGCAGAAGACTTTGGGATGAATCTGGAAATCTCAGTACGACACTGAAGGGGTGATCAATGGCCAGAAAATATGTGCCGCACGGGGATCGGAGAGTATGCCATTTCATTCATGTAAAGCACGGAGGAGCTTGGATGCGTTGCTGACTATTCGCCAGAACCGGCGAAGGAGTACATCTGTAATGGATGAAAGAGGTTTGTCGGAGCCAAACCATGGCGGGTTTGGGTCGGGACCCACGTTTGCGGTACGCGCACACGTGCCGCCTCCAACCCTACCCCCAACTGTCAAGGACTACGCTGAGGTTGCTCCAACAGGTGATCTGCCGACGGACGACTGTATGCCTGAAGACATTCCAGTGTTAGGAGAGGTGGCAGATGTACGCACTCCTGTTACAGAGGAGGCCGAAGTCGCGGAAACGTTTGAAGCGGGCAAGATGAAGGGAGAAGTTGGGGCACGGGACAAAAACGGATCGGCGCTTGCGCAACGGTACCTATCCCCAACGACAACTCGAGAGCGACAGATAAGTGTCATAGATTCCGAGACCATACACGCAACCATCATATGACTGTTTGGAGGAGTGGGTGAGACTCGGGGCAGGCTTTTCGTCACTTGTGTGCCCAACGAGGAGATCTTAGTCATTACCGACCCTCGGCTACAGACGAACGAATTCATTCCGACATGGGTCGAATGTCTACATCCCGACCATCTGCGCAAAATGTACGGGCCCTCGGGGAAGCAAGAGAGATACAAGGGACGACTTCAAGCTAAGCAGTAATCTGATTTACAGCTCGGGTCCGTACATGGCGGTGAGCAATTGGTGCGGTATTCATGTGGATATCGCGACACGAGTCGTCGACCGAGAGACTATTATAAAAGAGTGTAGAGCATACGGAGTTCACCTCTCTAGGGCTACGGCGGATGGAGAGTTCAAGGAAGCGCAATTAACAACTGTGCTATAGAAGGCTGAGACGCCTAGCGCACGGATACACGTAACGCACGATTTTAGAAATTTTATCTTTTATATATCTCGATAACTATTAAGTATTATAACTATATATTTTAAGATAAGATATCACTATCCTAGATAGTTAATTATATAATATAATATCCTAATAATTACTTAGATAGCATTTAATAATAAAGAATTAAATAAAGTTATAGGATTTCTATTCCGTTAATAGCTTAACGAGTATTAATCTATATATTATAAGATTAAGTATAATTATAAATTATAATATATATTTAAAGTATATAAGATAATAATATAATATATATCTATTAATAGCCTTATAATAGCTAGTAAAGCTAATTAGTACTCTATAAGCTTTATAAGCTTATTTCTATTATTATATTAAAGTATAAAAGCTTATAACCTCTATATAACTAAGACATATAATTAATATTATAATATAAAGTAGAAATATATATTAATTATAAGCTATATACTATATAAAACCTAAATATTAG
>JAABUW010003868.1_pt1 | contig 20860 bp, 26 predicted proteins | sample 5560081 | NCBI WGS metagenome assembly JAABUW01 (sample SAMN10711882, study PRJNA513363) | rock metagenome | isolation source: Antarctica rocks | place: Antarctica: Victoria Land, Knobhead sud
GGGTGGGTGCGCTGGATGTGCTGAGGGGGTTGGCGAAGGTGTTGAATGGGCGGCAGAGATGATGCTACCCAGCCGGCGAGTGCGTCAAGAAGTTCCTCCGGGCGAAGATGCGGTATTCGGATCCGCGGATGGGGCACTGGTGCTTGTTGCATAGATGATGAGATGAGGTTGGGGATGAACGAGATGTACTTACTTTGCCAGTGAGACTGAACGATGGTGTGGTTCTGCTTCGAGACTACATGTTGTACCAGAACGATACCTCGTACCTACATGTTCCAGTACCGCCACGGCAGGCATTCAGCAAAATCGCCGCTGCTGTGAATCGAAGGACCACTTTACTCTGTAAACCGGTCGATCTCAAGGTGTTTTTGTTGCAGCAATATGCACGCCACTTTCGCACGCCATCGGGCTAAGTCCATAGCACATTGTGCTTTTTTGCAAGCATTTACTGAACTGAACAATGGCTCCTGCCCTGGATCGATATCGTGTGACAAGGCGACTAGATCTCTGAACTCAATAGAACAAGCTTCTCGTTAGAGTTATCTCGTTTGTGCCACGTTCACTGGTCTGTGGTAGTAGGACGTACTGCGCCTGTTCGTCGAATCGACCAACGAGCTCAGGTACGCGAGGGACAGTACGGCAGTACGGTGGGCTGTCCGCATCCGCGGTCTCGAGCACGGCATTCAACGACGGCTCGAGGCTTGTGGATTGAACTTCTCATCCTATATCTGAGAAATCGACCCGACTACCAAGCCTTTGCGATAGATAGTCTACCCCTCCCTCGCCCCGCCCCACACCGCCCTGCCGCACCGGCTGATTACAACGCTCCATTCATGCCAATGGCTCCACTCTACGGCTCACGTCTGGCTTACGAGGACTCGAAAAACCACGCCCTCTCATCCTCCGCCATTGAGGAAGAATCCGATGATGCCTCACTCACCACCCCGCGACCTGGTCCGAGCGATCCGAATAGGTCAGACGACCTGTTGAGCCGGCCTTCAATACCGGGAGTGAAATCTCCAGGTCGAGGCGGATTGAGTTTCAATACTGGTATCTTCCGTGCACCTGCTGGGAATCCATCGACCGCCTTTTCTGCTTCGCCAAGAGCGAAACAGCTGCACGATACTGGTGCTGGTGCGGCACTGTCTGCGACACCGCAGTTGAGAAGACCGGCGTCGCAGAAGAGCGTTAGTTTCAGCTCCGGCACTTCGTTGCCTAGACCAGAGAGACGGAGTAGCTACGGCCTCATGGCTCGAATGGCTGCCAGCAATGAGCGGGATGAGCATGCAACCAACGGGGATGGCGCGGGCGAGAGCAGCAGCGCTGATGAGAGCACGGCTATCGTGAGGAAGAGTCGGCAGGAGACGTATGGGACTACTGTCGCTGGAGCGGAAGTGGACGATCATGGACATGCGACAGACGAGGGAACGGATAACGAGGACATTGGACCAGCAGACGAGCTTGTGCCGGTGGCGGATTTGGGGACGGTGAGGAAGCGGAGTAGTGTCCCGCGCGGGAGAAAGTCTATCCGGAATCAGAGTATGGGTACGGACGGCACGGAGGAGGAGAGTGATAGCTGGTGGAAGAGTTTTGTGGATAAGTATGGGAGTGTGGAGTTGGAGAACAAGGGGAGTGTGGCGAGGGATCATCTTGCTTTGGGTACGTCGAACCCCCTCTCCCCTATACCTGTTGCCTTATTCCGCGGCGATGTGCTAATCGGTTTCCCTGCGCAGAACGCACCTTCCTCGCCTGGCTCCGCACCTCCCTCTCCTTCGCCTCAATCGGGATCGCCGTCACGCAACTCTTCCGCCTCAATACCTCGCTCGCCAAAGGCGATAATCCGCATACGTCGTCAGCATCAGACAATCTACTGGAGCAAATTCAGAAGCGCGACGTTTCTGAAGCCGACACGCATCGGTTGAGACACGTTGGCAAGCCGTTGGGGGCGACGTTTTTGGCTATTTGTGAGTGACTTCCATTTCACATCTTCCATCATGGCCATGGAGGGTCGTTCTCGCCGCTTTCCAGCCGTACAATCGCATCTCGAACAGTTTATCGGCTTGCCGTCACGCTTTCTGCGACCCAGAGAACAATACTAATGGTGGTTAACAGCCATCCTCATCCTCCTCCTCGGCTTCCACCGCTACTTCGAGTCCCAGCACTACGTGATCCGCGGCAAGTTCCCGGCCTCGCGCGGCACCATCATCCTCGTCTCTTTCGTGGCGACGGCTTTGATTATTGCTAGTTTGGTTGTTGTGCTTATCATTGCGCCTAGTGCTTTGGAGAAGTAGGAGCTGGGAATCCAGGTGCAGTAGCGAAGAGTCGATCGTGAGTCGCCTCTCCGAGAGCGCGACAGCATGTCCTCCACACCCTCAACCACTCAGCACTCCCCATCCCTCGTCGAGAGCTTCGCGCGCCGGGCTCAGCATCACCAGCTCAACATTTGGGTCTCCGCTATAAGGGCGAGCGGTGCGAGCGCCAAAAGCGTGGCCGATGGCCATGAGGTCGGGATGGAGAATGCGCTGCATCAGTCGCGGTTGGACCTGGACCACGGTATCTGCGCCGTGGCAATCTGGCCACGACAGGCTCCAGGAACTTTCGTCGTCATGCGAGGGAACAGGCGCTCGCAGTCCGGGACGGCCTGATCGCTCGTGAGGGGCTACTGCCTCCGACCTGCCTCCGACCTGCTATCCTACGAGAGGATTCCGCTGCCTATGTGGCTTCCAGAGAAACGCCATCGGCAGCACCCCACTGCCATGAGCGAGCTGTTCGCAGATCGGAGAGGTCTGATCCGCAACTCCAGTGGCGGGCGGGCGATTAGACGGGGATGGGATGCGTGAGAGTCAAGTTGCTGGAGTTTTTACGGCTGGGGGGCGGGAGAGGGTTGATGCTTTACTTTGGGGGGAGCTTAAGCGGTCAGTCAGGGGAGTGGGTGGAGATGGGGCTTGCGGATGGGCTTCGAGGGTTTGGGCGGGCGAGGGTTACGAAATTCGAGAGGGTTGAAAAGCGACATCCATTCTGGATACAGTGTTCTTTAGCGGAGGGCATATTACTGGTCCATTTTCTACTCTACTTCACTCCCACGCGCTTGCTTCCACGTGGATTCCACGCGGCGATGTAATTCCGACGCCACATCTCACATTTCTTCTCCCCATCGAAACTACGCTACAGGACCACACTCTAGTGTCGAGCACGCTATGGATCCACTCTGTCGCGCAAGCACTTGGCATATCGCTTCCACGAGGCTCGCGGCACGCGGTTGTTAAAAACCACGTGTGAGAGGTGCCGGTGTCGGACACTAGAGCAGTGCCATCGGTTGAGAAGAGCTACCACGGCGTACGTGAGCTTGGAGGTAATCGGCAATGCTAGAAGAGCCGTTGGCTGGAGGCGATGGGCCGGTGGGGAGTGCAAAGGTACTGTACTATGGCCGAGCCAAGGTTGACCTTGCGACTCTCGGCTCGATACAGAGTGCATTTTGTTATCGTCAGCATCACTGTCTGTAGGTGACGATGGCCGCCGCGGGACTCGATGCTGATGGCAGGCGAGAGTCAAATGGTACGCTCAGCGAGTATGAGCCGTTGCTGCCGGATGGACATGCTCCGGACTTGTATAGGACGATAAGTGTGAGTCTCCCGTTGAGAACAAGGCAGAGCAGAGCTGATATCTTCTTCAGCACGCCAGCGGAGCCGCGGAGCACCATAATGGCTCCGCCGACGACGTCGAAGCTGCCGACGAGCTCCACGACGACAAGCCTAGAGCCGCTGGAGTGTACACGACGCTTTCCGTGCTGCTGCTCGGGGTGTTCGTCTCGCAGACGGATCAGAGTTTCGTGATGGCGACTTATGGCGCTGTGTCCTCTGAGTTTGACGATCTGAGCAGTGGGAGTTGGCTCATATCGGCGTACATATTGGCGCAGTGTGTTGCTCAGGTACGCCAGACCGCACTCACTCGTCACAATAATACTGCATTGCACTAACACGGTCCTTCCCAGCCTCTCTACGGCAAAATGGCCGATATCTACGGACGCAAAGCTTGTCTGCAGGCCTCATACATCCTCTTCGCCATCGGTACTGCGGGTAGCGGTTTAGGCCAGAGTATGGCTCAGGTCGTTGCGGGCAGAGCTATCCAAGGCGCTGGAGGTGCGGGTATGGTGAGTATGGTAAGTATAGTGATTACTGATCTTGTGCCTTTGCACGAGGTGGCGACATTGTGGAGTTATGTCAATATCCTCCAGACGACCGGGAGGAGTTGTGGTGGGTTTCTGGGAGGGTTGCTTACGCAGACGCTTGGGTGGCGGTGGTAAGTATATCAGAATGAATCGACACAGAACATTGAAGACATGCTAATGTAAGTGCAGGGCGTTCCTGATCCAAGTCCCACCAGTCGTACTCGCCATCGTCCTAGTCCAATGGCGTCTGAAACTTCCCACCAAGCATGCAGCAGTCGAAACCACGAAATGGGAGAAGCTCAAACGTGTCGACTTCGTCGGAGCTTTCTTCCTCTGCTACACCATCTTTGCTGCTTGTTTCGCCTTGGACGTCGGCGGTCAGAAACTGCCCTGGAACAGCCCTGTCATCATCGGAATACTGGTCTCCGGGGTTGTATCCGCTGTCCTCTTCGTCGTGTCGGCGAAACGAGTCAAGGAACCAATTTTCCCGCTTAGGCTGATCATGCACTATGATACAGCGACGAGCTACCTCATAGTGCTACTGCAGGTTATGGTGCAGATGTCACTGATGATGTCCGTGCCGTTGTACTTTCAGGCGACGAAGCATGCGGATACTGCGGCTGCTGGGGCGTACCTTATTCCTGCGTTCGTTGGGAACTCGCTTGGTGGTTTGCTCGCAGGTTATTGGATCAGGAAGACGGGGCGGTATAAGTATCCTACCGTGCTGGCGCCTATTTTGTCCGTTGGGTGTATGCTGTTGTGCCTTCTGCGCTGGAATGGGGATACTTCAGTTTGGGAGAGCTTGTACATCTTCCCTGGTGGATTTGCTACGGGCATGATTTCCAGCTCTGCGTTCGTTGGGATGGCGGCTGGTGTGCATGAGAGCGATATTGCTGTTGCGGGATCAGGCATGTACCTATTCTTCAGCATTGGGGCTGTTGCTGGTGCGAGTGCTGGGAGCTCGACCTATCAGATTGGACTAAAATCGGGTTTGGAGGAAGCTTTACAGGGTGTGAAGGGGAGTGATAGGGTAAGTGCTTCTATCCAGCTTCCTCGAGAACGTTGTATGCTCACTCGCAGTAGATTCTTCACAGACTTCTGGACGACATCAGATACCTCTGGACCATCAGCGAAGGCCTTCGCCAGCGCGTGATGCCGGCGTATGTGATGAGTTTCCACAGGGTTATGTGTAAGTCATTGCATTCCTCAATGCGATTGTCAGCATGGCTATACTAATACTGCACAGGGCTGAATCTTGCATGCTCTGCGTTATCATTGCTCGTTGGAGTTGTCACTAGACAGAACAAGCTGGGGAAGAAGTAGCATTTGCATAGAGCACCTTCAGCAATAGATTGTCTATACTTGGCTAAGCCCATGTTTCCGCTATCTGCTGAACCAAACAGTGTTCCTCTTCTTCTGTGCCGTGGAATTACGCCGCTCCATTGCAAGAGCCACCATCGGACGGAACAGCTCAAGTCCACAAAGCCCAGTGACCCGAGTAACGGAAACTCTGCTGCTTCGGCCCGTTTGGCCCCTGATAGACAATTGGAGCCTCCTCTTCATCCTCATCCCATGAGCGCACATGTTGCGGGCCCTCCGCATCAACCAGATAGCCAAGCTCGCACGAGGTGTAGCTGACCTTCGGTTGCTTGTGGTAGAAGGTATCAAAGTCTAAATCCAGAGCATGCTTGAGCGTCTTGATCTTCGACTTTGGGTGCAAAGTCTGCCACGGCTCATGGCATTCCTTGCCTTTGCAAGACTTCATCACCATCAACAGGGCATCGAGACGATTGAGGACGTGCTTGAAGGGTCGGCCTGCGAGCGTGTAGCCCGATTGGAGATCGACTGAGTCTGCTCCCAGGTAGTTGGACACTTCGTGTGGGTCGCGCTGGTCGATAGTTAGACGTAATACTGGTAAGGAGGCTGAATGGCACTTACGCTGAGATCGTAGAACTCCTTCTCTCCGAAGCACCAGACGGTGTACAGGATATTATACCCATCGCCAATGACCCGCAACGCCTTCCAGGTATTGTTGCGAACCGCAATATTGCCAACATCACCCATACCGCCACCAACAGCAGGAAGCGGGTCATTTCCGATCTTGCCATATTTGCCTTCTGGTATGGCGCTACCCCAAAACTCAGCATTAACGTGCTCACCAGACTCGCGAGCGTCGAGAGACTCTTTGTCCAGAGGAATGGGGAAGCCGTCGAGTGGGACTTTCTTGCTGCCTGAGCTGCCTGCTATCTTCAACATGGTGGGTGCAAGATCTGTATGCGAAGAGATGACGCCGGCGGTATGTCCGGCTGGAACACCAGGGCCACGGACGATGAGTGGGATGTGGATGTCTGTTTCGTAGGGACATTCTTTGCCAGGAGAGAGGCGGTGCTGGCCGATGTGGTATCCCTACAACAGTCGGTTAGTGTCAACCAGATGATGATTAACTGAGGCAACTCTTACATTGTCAGTGGTATAGAAGATGTAGGTATTCTCCAAAATGCCTTTAGCTTCGAGCTTCTTGATGAGCTGCTCTACCATCTCATCGACGGACTGCAGAGCGCGCAGTCTGGATCGCTGGAACTCGTCGTGGTATTCAATGACAGTATCGTTCAACAACGGCAGGTCTCGCACCCATCCTACGCCGGACGGGTTTTCCGGGTTGAAGTTTGCCGTTCGTGGAATCTTGTAGTCCTTGAACAGATGCGCGTGTCGCTCAGCATAGAAAGCTGTGTCAAACTTTGCAGGCGCGGTGAACTTGACGTTCGAATGCGGTGCGATTGGTGCTACACTGAGGAAGAAAGGTTCAGGGTGCAGTACTGCTTCGTCCAAGAGATCATTCGCTTTCTCGGCCACAACATCGGGGGAGTACTGGCCAGCATAGCTGACTGGCGGTGCTCCGTTGCGGGTCATATGGCCATTGTAGTACTCGTAGGTGTACGGGTCCAGCAAGAAATCGGAAGAGTTGAACCCGTTCACGTATGGAGCGTCGTAATTGTCGACATCGTGAGCATTGAACAGCTGCAGAAGAGAAGGGTAAATGGGTCAGCAATGCCACTGCCATGAGGGACTTTATACCCATCAATACATACCTTCCCGACGTAGTACGTATTGTAACCAGCCTCCTGAAGCCATACTGGAAGCCAGTCTTCGTTCAATCCTTCCTTTACAAACTTAGGGTAGCCGCCATAAGGTGGAAAGAGATCCGTCACGTTGGTGTTATGAGCTGCCCTTCCTACAGAGCACAAGGATCAGTAATTGAATTCCCGAAGCGCTCGAAAGGTCGCTCAGCGCAACGTGGAGTGATCGTGCATCGAAGAAACCCGTTCTCCATCAGTGCTTACCAGTCCACAGATTGACACGGCTAGGACAGCAGACTGATACGGTGCAGTAGTGGTTGTCGAACGTAGTGCCCTCGTTGATCATATACTTATGCAACAGCGGCATATAATCCAAACTTTGCATATGCACATCTTGGTCGTCAGTCAACACAAACAGGATATTCGGTCGTTTGGTGGTTGCCGCTGCTGCTCCAAGCAGCGCCGGGAGGAGGACGTTCGCCTTGTTAAACATCGTATCTGAGTAACCGTCGACTGATGCCGTCTCGTCGAGGACACACAGCTCGAGGCCATTCTTGAAGCTTTCTGAAAGCTCTCGCCATGAGCTCATGCAGACGATGTCGGAGTCGATTGTGTTCGTCTATGCAGGTGTTGTTTCTTCTGATGCAGGTACGACAGCACGCAATCGCAACAAGCTCCAGCGTGCTGAGGGGCGAGAACGTGGACTTCGGAGACAGGCCCGTGGAATCGTTGAAGAGATGGCGGGCAGTCGGCTATGAAGCGAAGAGCCGGCGTATACTGTTCAAAGCATTGTTGAGGTCTGCAGACGGTGTCATCAGTCAGTTTGTTCGTGATCTTGGTGCCCAGACAGCGGCATTGATCGGCCGTGAACACCATGCGTCCTCGAAGCTGGTAGTTTGCCCGAGCGGATGGTACGTGAGTCTGCAGGCACAACGAATAGACCACTTTCAGGCTGACCTACGACAGCCTCTGTGAAATGCAGGCGATATGCATGCCAACCAACGCTGGTTGGCATCAGGCGCGCCGTTGTAGGAAACGTGGTCGACTGACCCAACTTTTGACGGTCATTTAATATGGCAATATCTATAAACTTATTCGACTGCCATCGCTCGTCAATACATACAGATATAGACTTTCGAACACATGAACAATCAAGGCTGATCTGCTCAGGCTTGCCAGTCGCCTGTGTCGCTCGAAGCCGTGGACGATGGTTCTACTTGCGCGTCGCCAGGACCACAGCCACAGTCCACTCAACCGTAATCATGATACCGTTCGGGCTTGTCTCGTGCACAATCTTCTGAATCTCCTGGAAGTGCTTCTCGAACTGCGTGACGGCTCCTGGACCATACAGCGCAGCCGTCATGCTGCGGAAGAACTCGGGTCCGACCTCCTGGCGCCAACCCTTCGCTTGGTCATCGCCGTTCTCCGAGCTGAAGTCTTGCCTGCGCTCGCTGTTGACACGGACCTTGTTGTCGCTTGCATCGGCAGCGGCGCCAGGTACAAGGCTGGCGAAGGCCGAGCTGCCTTTGCCAGCGGTATTGATGGTGATTCTGCGAGTCTTCGTCGGGTCGAAGATGTCCTCGGGCAGAGGAACGAAGTCCAGGCCCTGGCTGAAGTTCTTCTTGCCACGGGCATCACCGCAGACGACATCCCACGGCTGTGCACCCCAGGCCGCATGGAGACGCTGCACAGCATCGTTCGCGCCTGGGTTGCCAGTGACGCGGCAGACGGGGCTGTAGCTGACGAGTGCGAGTGTACCCTGCGAAGCAAGCGTTTGTGCTGCGCTGCGCACCATCACCTCAGGGTTGGTGAAGTGGGCGCCCTCCATCATGACCACCATGTCGACAGTCTTGTCTGCAACAGACTCGTGGCCCTGCTCAGCCTTGCTGTTCGAGAATGTGAAACGTCCTCTGCTCTTCTTCGTCTCGGCCATCCACGCACTCAGTGCCTGCCTTGAAGTTGCGAGTCCGGTAGGGTTCGGGTCTGAGACGTGGACATGACGGAAGTATCTGGCAAGAACTGGCGAGTACACGCCAGATCCAGCACCAGCATCGTGAGCTAGCTGCCACGATTTGCCGTGCTTGTGGTGGTAGTCGAAGATCAGCTTCTCCAGCGAGGGTGGGTATCGTGGGCCAGTCCGCTTGAACGACTCCCAAAGAGATGCGCTGGAAGTCTCCCACGAGGTCGGGAAGGAGTTGTTAGCAATGCCATTGATGCTGCCGGCCCCAACCGCATCCCAATTAATGCTGTGGAGAGGAGAGGTAAGAGCAGTTGCGGATAGAGGGTCAGAACTAAAGTCTTGTGGTGGAGCGGTCTCTGATGCTGTGTTGGTAGTGATCTGGAGTTTTCCATTCATGGACTCCTCGAGTGCCGCCATGTTCTTCTCGGCATTCTCGCTGTCCGTAGGCGAAACAACTTTGCTGCTGTCGGGCATGGCGTCGTCGTTGTTGCCGTTGGGGATACCCAGGGAAGTGAGAACGGGTTTCATAGCCATTTCGAAGGAATTGCTCAGCGCGCGAGCGGCTGTAGTAAAGTAGTTTGGTGTTGGGGGCTGAAAAGGATTGGCGAAAGAATCCTGACACTGGTGTGTACGGAGTTACTTCGACCCTGCTAGCAGGCTGTTTGCTCGGATGTCCTTCTGCCACACGCTGTACTCGTCCGTTCAGCTGCGCGGGGAAGATGCAGGAAAAGGCGGTGGTAAGAGCCAAGGGCGAGCTCTGAATGGTAGCACCAAAGAATAAAATGGCAGAATGCGGTGAGACCACTCTTACGTGCTGACGGGCTGAAGCAAGCTGCGCTGGATGTTGGCTCGAGGGGTAAAAAAGTCGAGCGAGTTTAGAAAAGTTTGGGATACTTCCTGGTAGTAGCGGGCAGCTCTATACATATATCGGCGCCGAAGGGTTGACGCAGCACTGCCAGGCAAACGACACGAGTGGTTCCCTGCTGCTCACGTCGGCGGTGATATCATACCGTGCGCGTTTGAGCCCTGCCGCGCCCAATTCCCGCTGTGCTTTCTGAGACACGGTGATGGTGAGGCTGAGACGAGACTGGCGCAACACGCAAGAAGAACCGAGCTTTGCGTTTTGGGTTGGTGAAACGTCCCGCAGAGGCATCGTCCCTGCCGATCTTTGGCCAGTTGGCCAGATTTGTACATACCCCCAGGCAGGATACCATATTGCACGGACACTAGTTAGAAAGTGTTGGACGGCGTCGGCCATATACATTCCGACTGTCGAAGCCACAACGTTGTCTTGAAATCTCTGTGAAAGGTCGTTGCCAAAACACTGTCGGGAACTGCGTTTCGACTTCCGACCCGGGCATGCAGGTGTGCTCCAAGGGCTGGACCTGGATGGAGTTTGTAGAGCTCTTCAGACGGTCCCTGAGGTAGCGGAATTTCACGAGACCATCAAACGCATTGGTCAATGACAACATCGTGAGCCTTGATGAACTGGATTGATGTTTTGTTGATGTATGTGTGAATCGCAGTCAAGATGAGCCCGACACACACAGTCGGGTTTGGCAAGGACAATGGCAGAACAGTGCCAAGCGCGGCGAATGTCCTGCGAACGAACTACACATCAGCGCTACCAGAAGTACCACGCAAGGTCGATACGAGTGGCTCTGATGTGAGCACACGACCACTCCCAAGACTGGAGGTCCGTCAGTCCAACCTCCCGAAAGCAGGGCTCGGGCTCTTCACGACTGAAGATATTCCAGCGTACACGCGAGTCTTGGAGGACAGTGCCCTGCTCAGTCTAGCGCAGGGTGAAGACCTTCCGGAATTATGGCAGAAGTACTCGGCTCTGCCGGCAGAGGACAAGGACACTTTCGGCCAGCTGAGTCTGCCTGACGCATATGTCATGAAGGGGTTTACTATGGTCGAGAAGCTCACAGAGCGAGGTTACGATCAGGAGGAAGCTATGCACATGGCCAGGGTCTCGTCGGTATTCCAGGCCAATGGGTTCAAGACTGCAGGTAGTGTCCAGCAACCCAAGACCGAGGGCCGTGAGGGATCCGAATGGGCCGTTGCTCTCTTCCCAACTGTGGCACGCATCAATCACAGCTGTGTGCCGAATTTGCACGCACACTACGATCCATCGAGCGGTGCCCAGATCATCTACTCTCTGCGTGATATATCGGCAGGCGCTGAGCTGACCATCTCGTACTTCCAGATAACCATGCCACGCGCTGCCAGGCAGAAGCGAGCTGGTGATTGGGGCTTTACGTGTACATGTCCTGCATGCTCAGGCATTGACATTTTCAAGGACGAAGGCTATGAGCTATCACTAATGATGGTGCAACATGCACTAGGTGGGCAGTTCGATACCAGCAAGATATTCAATGGTCCTACCCCGGCGATCGAGAACATCAATCGTGCGATCCAAATTGCGTCACGAAGCTTCATGCCTTGGCTTGTTGCTGCTCTACCTGCTTTGTATGTGAAGCTTGGGTGTCTCATTCAGTATGGCTATTCGCATCGCCCGGATCTCTTCAGCGAGCAGTATGAGAAGATCCTCTCGAGTCTTCGCGAGGCGGTCGTATGGGAATCGAGGATCACGGGGCCGAACAGCCCTCCAAGTCGGCAGAGGAAGAAGTTTATGGATGAGATGGCAGTTATCTTGAAAGAGATCGAAAGCCGAAGTGGTGAGCGGAAGGACTGAAGTGTACGCACCATGGCGGTTCTCTGCGAAGATGCCTTTTTGCAAGGTACCTCACAACTGCTTGGTGATGTACCATTCGCGACTTTCTTTTCGACCGGCACCATATTGAGCCAGACTCCACTGAAGTATTGTAGAGCCACCTAAGAACTCCTCACCGTCACTACCACTTACGGCCATCAGTCCGCGGCACCTAGAGCAAACCGCATGCTTGCCCACCTGTCCATGGCACACATACCTTTCCACGTTCGTTCGTCTCTGCTAGTGGACCTGCTCCACTTTGGAGAAAAAAGGAGTAAAGGCGTAGGTAAGCAATTCCACTCATGCTTGCGGCCAATCTGCTTACTCGGTCATAGAGGTCCATACCGATCAAGTCTAAATCCACACACGATCAATCACGCACCAATATACCCGCGGCAGCTATATGCTCGAACTTTAATGCACTTTGGAGGCGCCAAGTCAGAGTACATATACTTGACAACACCCATTACCGCTGCACGAACGACCAAACTGGCAGACCTTTCAACCAACGACACCGCCTTTGGCTGATATGGAAGCAATCGATATCCCAAAGAACCAGTTTGCTCGGACAAGGGCAATGCACCGAACTGCTACTCACACACTCGAACCCGAGCACCATGATCACGGGAGCGAGACGGCAGTACTCAGACGCAATAACCCGCTGGACAACTGCTCACCGGCTAGTCCCAGACTCCACTGCGAACACCCTCTGGAGGAAGAGGGCAGCCGCGATGGCAGCCACACTCATGAACGGCACCCGCCACTGGACCGACTCTCTTGGCTACCAGCAGAGCTCCTGGTCGACATCTGCTCGAAACTGTCTGCGAAAGAGCTGTGTAGGGCTAGGACTCTTAGTAGCACCTTCAGGACCCTCATAGACGTCAACGAGCGAGCGATAACTCGCCGCATGGTTCTGTTCCACCAGACCCGTCTCCGAACAGATCATGATACGCTGGCCAACACAGGTGGCTTATCATTCGACGAGGTGTATAGACGAATACTACATCACTACGGCGTTCCCCAAGACTCCAGTGCTCGGCGAGATATACTGACCAGGCTTGTCTTTCAGCACGGCAAGAGAAGATACGAAAGGCTCGGAGATGCGATGAAACACCCAATCCGGACACTAATGGGTGCTGCCACGATGACGTTTGATGCGGCGGTCCCTCATGTGCATGATGGACGAAGGTGCCACGTATGCCCGAAGGGGATTAGATATGGGAAATTTTGGATCCTTACTCAGGCAGATACAGAACGGATTGAGTCACTCGGAGTCATGCTTGGTGTTCCGGGTTTGCACGAGGAGGGATGCCTGCGATACTGCGTAGGGAATCAACAAATGCTCGACTTGGTTTTGCAGATCTGTAAGAGGCCTAAGGTGGAGGTGACAGCGCTGGAAAGGGCGGCTGTGTTGGAAAGCATGTTTGTCTGGTAAAGGAATATTCACTTCTCTTTCAAACGGAAACGGCCGTGCTCGGCTATTGGCCATTTACACGCACATGATTCACATGTGAACACGAAATTCACTGCCGCGCGCGGATCGTCAGTATTTGCAGTATTTTAGATTGCGGTCCTCACTGGTCAACCTTCCACCACGGCCTCAACACCACCTTACTGGTCAAGGCGCCAGCACGATGCCCACGATGGCCGGTCAATCGGCGGGCAGTACGGAACCAGACCTCTTCTCCAGCCTGCCGGTGGAGATGCTTGTCAATGTCTTATCACACCTGCCTACCAAAGAAATGTGCAAAGCGCGGGGCCTCAGTAAGACTATCAAAGCCATTGTCGACAACAACGCAGCTGCTATCGCGCGTCCAAACATCCGATTCCATCAACAGCGCATCAAGAGCGACTACGAAATGCTGGTAGACATCGGCAATCTACAGTTCGGCGAGGTAATCAAGCGCTTCATAAGCTACTATGGGTTCATGAGGGCCTCTACCGCCAGGACAGACATTTTGTGGAGGCTCGTCTTGCACCACACAGAAATCAACCATGGGCGTGACCCTGGAGAGGGGCCGAGCCGCCACGTCGTTGTGGATGTTTGGGCCGCAATCGAGTGTGTACTCGATGAGGCAGCCAGTCATGCACCTGGAACGGACTGGCTCCTGAACAAGATCAACCGTATCGAATCTCATAAGTCACGCATGCTTGAGTTAGATGCTGCGTTTGGCACGGATCACTTCGGCCAGCTCATCGAGTCGTGGAAGCTACTTTAAAGGCCCCGCTGCCTCAACCTCAACGGACGGGCCAGCCACTCGAGACTCAGTACTGGTTCACACAATCGGACGGCGTCAGTGTCGAGCGAAAGGACATTCACTAGCTGCCTTCCCACCAGCTGCAACGACCAAACCAACTTCAGATCAAGTCTCTTACTGCGTTGCTGGGAATACCTTTGCTGGGGGAGCACGATTACTTCGGATACTGCGCCGGAAGCTGGTGGACGTTCGAACTGATCACTAGGCTGTGCGAGTGCGAGGGTGTCATGGAGATGACCGCGTTTGAGAAGCTGGCTACGTTGGAGGATATTTTCATCTGGTGAAGGTAACGGAGGACGTTACCCGATGAGAGTGTATCTAGGGTGTTCATGTCGGGGCCAAAACAATGTTGATAGCTGTTGATGTTACCGCACGGTCAAGAGTTTGACCTTTACATTTACCACGTGGGTCACATGACATAGGCACGGACCACTTTCTCTTTCCCCTTTCCGGTCAGAGTGATTCCCATCACTAGATACATCATCGACTCACGCGACGGCGGGCAAGTAGATTATGGCGAGATCAGCGACCACAGATCGACTGTCCGCAGTGCCTCCTGAGCTCCTCATCGACATTTTCTCTTATCTACCTGCGAGTGACATGTGCCGTACTCGTGTCCTTAGCAAACCCTGGAAAGACTTCGTCGACGCAAATGAGACTAGGATCTCGCTGCCTACGATTCGCTACCACCAGCAGCGCCTAAGATCTACTTATGATGCATTGCTTTACGCCTACGATGTGGCTTTCGATGAGTTATTCAAGCGGATTATTGGCCATTATGGCATTCCCGGGAGTGCCAATACTCAGTTGGAAATTCTGGGCAGGCTCTGCGGCTACTACACTACCACGAGATTCCACGCTCTCCAGCGCACTGATCAACGAGGCCTGACTGAAGCACTTCGCAGCTTCGCATACCATGCGTGGCAAACAGGGAAGCCGCTTGAGCATGGTCCAATTGACTGCAATACAAGTGACCAGTGTGAACAGTGTTTGAGGCGGAAAGAAACATACAGGGCAGACATGGCAGCTGCGAAGATGTTTGCGAGCATCATTGGTCACGAGGGCCTGGCTCATATAGTCGAGGCAATGCATGAAATCGCAAACGCCTCAGAGTCTCTGATCTCGGAGATCAATTACCCTGACGAACCTGAGTCCTGGATTACACACTGCTATCCCAGCTACGACAGACCCGATCCACCGACTGATACACAGGTCCGATTACTGACCGCCTCGCTTGGAATCCCATGGTTGTCGTGGAGTGATTGTGTTGCTTACTGCGCTGGCAGTGAGCAGACTTTGGAGCTCATCGCTAGTGTGTGCAAGAAACGAAGTGTAGAGGCTACTGTCTTCGAAGAGGCAGCGATCCTGGGAGACATCTATATCTGGTGATTTGACACAGGATACGATTGCAGCCCGGACAAGTGTTGGGTAGAACGCAGCCATGTCCCTCTGCCTGCAGCTCAGGTGGTAAGCAGTGTTACTGCCTCGCGGACCAATGAATAGCGTCAAGATTACACTCACATGCCAAGCACTGGTCACTGCTAGTACTTAAGGACTTCGGACTTCTGACTCGACATCCGCTTCCTTTCCTGACTCTTCTTCATGACAACCTACACTGAGCAGAAGCCAACAATCGCCCACAATGACGAAGTCACAGCTACCTACTACGTCTGAAGTCGATCATTTGACCACGTTGCCCCCGGAGCTTCTTAATCGCATCTTCTCGGAGCTCTCTTCTAACGAAATCAGGCAGTTGAGGAATATCAACAGCTTTATCAAGATCTTAATCGATGCGAACATTGCGGCAATCTTGCGCCCTACGATTCTCTTCCATCAAAAGCGCCTCCGAACAGATTATAATATGCTAAGCAATACCGGGGGTCTACTGCCTAGCGAGGTGTTCAGGCGCTTCTTGTGCTACTACGGCGAGATGGAAGAGTCTGCCAGCGTTAGACGGGATGTTCTGACAAGACTTTTTGGAACCTACACTTGCGCCAGGTATAAGGACGTCGATACTACTGGTTTTCGCTTTGGCCCTTTCGAGCACCCGCTTCAGTGGATAGCCAAGACCATGGCAGCCGCTGCCAACTGGGTGCTGGAAGTAGCGGCCTCAAAAAGACGGGAACCTGCTTTGTGGGATCTGACTCGGGAACAAAGCCCGAACAGAAAGTTCGAGTTCTCGATGTTAAGAGTGGACGTCGAAGAGGATTTCGACACATCAGCAGAATTATTGAAAGACGACAGCCTTAAAGAGACTGTTGATTCGATGCAAGACGTTCTGGCGACTGCACCTCTGCGATCCAGTCGTGCGCAATATCGAATCACTTTCCCAAACGAGACACACCGCTGGACGCAGCTCGCTCCGTCAGACCCCGTGTCACAAGAGGTTATGGTGGAACCGTTGACTACGTCACTGGGAGTTCCTTCGCTCTCGAACGGCTTCTTTTCGTATTGTGCCGGAAGCGCGAAAATAGGAGCTTTAGTACTCAGGGCGTACGCATCGGAGGTGACAGAGCTGGAAAAGACGGTGATACTGGAAGATATGTTCATATGGTGAAGTCTATGGAGATGGCTGTCCCCACAGCAAGTAAGAAACGTGGAAGTGTGGTACGAGCGAGCTGCAAGATAAGGCAAGATTTGGCTGAAGCAGCAATGGTCCAGATGTGAGAACTTCTCGGTTTGCGACAGGATATTGAGAGACCATGTGAGTAGTCCTGTTGATCTAGCCTATTGCCTTTTTGCTGCATGGAGTAAGAGTGTATCTGCCTCCGATACCTCTCTGCAACCTTCACTTGACTCCTCTTCACTGCTTGGGCCAACCGCTTTCGCGTGCACACCCGCGTCATTTGATGGAAACCTGCTCCGCCACATCACCACTCCTGGTTCTTGACTGAACAGATTCACATCTTAACGGCAGGCTCCAGCCACCTCAGTCATGGCCACATGCGCGCCAGGCGCTGCACCTAAGTCAATGGCTTCGACATCGGCGCCCGAAACTGGGCCACAAAACCAAGAACTCCTTACATCAGACCTAGACCGCCTCTCCGCTTTGCCTACAGAGCTTCTGGTGGACATATTCTCACCTCTACCAGCGAAAGAGGCATATGCGGCCCTACGGAGAGTGAGCAAGAGACAATCAAATCCAGAGTCGATACGAATGAGGCGGCCATCGCTCGCTCCACAATTATCTTCCACCAGAAACGGATCACGTCAGAACTCGAAGATCTAGCTACGAGTACCGGCAATGTGAGATTCAGCGACGTCGTCGCACGGTATCTACATCACTATGGCGCGGTGACAGACTACAACACCAGACATACCATTATAAGGCTGCTCTGTGGTCACCACATGCGCACAAGGTACCGTGGTGAGCGGGGCGTGGTTCCACTTACTCGGCACTGATTGAGAAAGCATCTACTTGAGGTGTCCAATGTGGCAATCGATCTGCAAGACTTGATACATGCGGACGGAGCGTTCGAGGCGGCTATGAAGAATGGTGCGGATTATGTCTTCTCGCATCTGAGACCTCATTTCGACATCTTGGCTACGGAGACAGGAGACGACACCTTGGGTCACGTTGTGCCATCAACGTACTCCGTCATGCTGGAGGCCTTCCAGACACCGCAACCGCCACTCGGGTCTTTAAGCTACCCTCATCACGACATTTGCTGCTTTTACAAAGATCCAAACGGTCGCAGCTGGCTGGTGGGCACGCTCGGCATTCCTTCTGAGCGGGACATGGCGGTGTTCCACTACCGCGTGCATAGTGTTTCGATGCTTGACTTCGCCATTAACGTCTGCAAGCAACATAGGGAGGACGGACGGGAGGTGACACCCTTCGAGAAGGCTGTGATTCTGGAGAGCATATCTGTGTGGTGAGACTGGACCGAACGCCAGGCTGTCGAAGATCCGAGGTGGGAATGGGAAGTGCTTGGCTGAATGCCGTGTTGAGGCAAGACATCATGTGAGGAACACTGGGACACCACGGAAGCGAACCTCATCATGCATGCGTTGGATCCAGTAGAGCTCAGCGATGTTGACTTGAGCGAACAAATGGTCATATGACGCTGAACTCCTCGAATTGATGCTTGGGAGACACAAAGGCAGCGATGTGTTTGAATCTTGCTTGCGTGTGAGATCACAACATAGCTTTACCCACCTGCCCTCCGAAAAACAGCCGGCTTCGTCTCTAAAACTAGTTGTACATGTGAACTCTGTCTCCCAGTGGGGATGCATATGAGAATAACGAGCTTACTTTGATGGCTCTTTGGGACCAATGGGATGAAGGAGATCGTGGAACTATGCTCATTCACTGCCGAATTGCTGTGACTCGGACGTCCGTGCTTGGCTGCACATTCACATGCACATGCGAAAAAAGCCTCTGCTGCCCCGCTGCCAAAACTTCCTCCTTCACCGTTTCTGTGTACTGACTAGCAGCAAGAGAACACACGCTGACGATGGCCGACAATGCGTCAGGTGCAGAGACAATGCGCGCACTCATCACATCGAAGCCAGAAGTGCAGGAGGCTGAGCCAGACTGCCTCTCAGCACTACCGGCAGAGCTGCTGGTGAACATCTTCGCGCGCGTGCCAGTGAAGGAGACCTACAGAAACCTCCGGATGGCGAGCAAGCCGATCAAAGCGGTTATCGATGCAAACGAGACCACAATCTCGTATCCGACAGTCGCCGTCCACCAAGATCGTCTCAAGACCAGTGTCGACAATTTCGTGAACACCAGCAACGTCCCATTCAGCGAGGTGATCAAGCGATACTTGCTCCACTACACCACACCACAAGCCTACGACACCCAACACGATATCCTGGCCAGACTCTGCCGTGCACACGTGAAGGCCAAATACGGCAATGTCGATTCACAGACCTGTGACCAGTTGCTCAGAGAGTTGCTAGGATTCGCGGTGGAGCTCCTGAGTGGGCCGGAGCAAGCCTCGCTCAACGACTGGTGGCATGACAGAGTGCGACTACCTACTCCAAGTATGTTGACGAGGAGCGAAGAAGCCGGCGACCTCATCAACGTCATGTTCTACCAGGGCACCTTCCATCACTTCGCCACTCTGACAGGAGACGGTACGCTTTTCGAGACCGTCCCTTCAACCTGCGCGGTAGTGAAGACTTTGAAGCCGACACCTCCGCAGTTCCCGTATATGGTCCAGCCACGACCTCTGCCAAGGTGGACGGGGTACCCGATGTACTGGGCTTCGAAGGATGGCAAGCGCAATGGCTTCGAAGATGGCGAAGGATTCCCGGGGCCAAATCATCTGCAGTTCACGTGGTTGGCCGCTTGGCTCGGGATTCCGTTCTTGAGGCGGACCGCGGACTTCGGGTATGTCGTGACGCGGCGCCATGTGTTGGATCACATGGTCAAGATCTGCAAGAAGCACGATGGGTATGCCATGGAGGATGTGACGTTTGAAAAAGCGTGGATGCTGGAGAACATGTGTGTGTGGTAAGCATGTGTGTGTAGCAGATGTGTGTGTTGTAAGACAGGGCCGACGGTCGACTTGAACGAGCCGGGAGTTTGGGGGCATTGATCAAGAGGCGAGGGCGAGAGGAGATTGACATCTCACGCGGCGAGCAGAACGTCTCACTTCAACAGTGGTCCGTCAAGTGGTATTTCTGCTTCTCCCTCGTACATCAGAAATGATTGAAGTCTGAATGCATACTATCTTTGACCAGTCCTGTCTCATGGAATCTCTTGCCGCTCGTCTTCTACTTCCTTCTGCAGTGCAATGTGACTGCGCATCTTAGCGTCACCATCAACATGGCCACGCGCAGTCTTGCAGGCCGTCGGCCGTCGGCCGTCCGTTGACCTCATGAAGCGGCCGTAAGTGCGTGGGTGTAGGCAGGTGTACCAAGTGGCCTTTGGAGTCTTCCGCCATTGCTCCGCTCGCACCCCACTTTTCATCCTGACTTCGAGAACTGCTTGACTTCGGCAGATACGCTTCCAGACATCATAAGCCCAACATCTTCCGCCATGACTTCCACTATACGTATAACAGCATCTCACCTCGCTGGACAAAATCGCCCCTTCAACGAGATCATTCACGACCATGGCTGAGAACGGAGCGAAGACATCGTGGACACCTCCACAAGGCAACTCATCACAATTCGGCGTCGCTAGACCTACGACATTAACAGCACGGGAAGGTGAGGATGATGGCGAGGGCGGTATCAAGCCCAATGCTGGCGCCTCGTTGCTGGACAAGGTGGCGATCGGCGACAGCAAGAACGAACTCTCCTTGGACTGGCAGAAACAGCAGGGTATCGACCGGTCCAAGCAGGTCAAGCTTGTAAAGGTCTCGCATATGCGGTATCAACACTCGGATATGGGCACAATGACCAAGTTTCTGAAAGACTTCGGCATGCACATCGTCAAGGAGAGCGAAGACAAACAGCGCATCTGGTGGAGAGGCTACGGCAACGACCAATACGTCTACTACGCCCAAGCCGGCCCGGAGAAGAAATTCCTCGGCGGCTGCTTCGAAGTCGAAAGCTACGCCGAGCTCGAGAAAGCCTCCAAAATCCCCGGCGCAGGCCAAGTAGAAGAAATGACCGAAGCGCCAGGCGGCGGCTACCTCCTTACCATCCACGACCCCGCCGGCTTCCCGATGAACCTGATGTACGGCCAGCAACCCGCACCCTGCGGCGACTACCCAGACA